>VTLG01010933.1_pt1 | contig 70401 bp, 48 predicted proteins | sample 4694571 | NCBI WGS metagenome assembly VTLG01 (sample SAMN12604809, study PRJNA352737) | marine metagenome | biome: ENVO:00000447; feature: ENVO:00000209|ENVO:00000569|ENVO:01000036; material: ENVO:00002151; isolation source: viral sequences binned using virsorter ...
ATATCTCAAACTTATTTGGTTTGATTCCTCTTACAATTTTATAGTTGGTAGTACCAATAGAGAATTCAACTGTTACTTCAGTCTTCTTCTGATTGATACTATTAACCAATTGTGGTTTATTGATATCACGATGGGCTCTTCCAAACAATGCAAACGATAAAGCATCTAACATTGTAGATTTACCAGAACCATTTGCGCCCACTACCAATGTTGTCTTATGACTTGATAGATATACTTTGGTTGGTTTATCGCCTGATGAAAGAAAGTTCTTATATTCAATAGATTCAAATTTAATCATATAGCTTCTATCTCTAATGCTTCTGTATGAAGCTCACTTAGAATTGTTTTCAATTTTCTTTTACTTAGTTTTGACTCGATTGCATCAACATATGTATTAAGAAGTGTCTGTGTATCTTCGAGATTGATTTCTTCATCTTGAATTGTTTCAGCAGATAAGTCTCCAAAGTTTTCTACAATCTTTAAGTCAGCAGGATTAAGAGCTTGTACTCTATCTACGTATTTATCAAATTCATATGCATTAGTTTTTTCAGAAACTATAATCTTCACAAACTTATTTGATATATCTGAATAATCTGATTGTTCTTCATCAGAATAATATAACTTACGAAAGAGAGTATACGGATTTCGTATAGGTTCCATTTCACGAGTCTCAGTATCAAATATATGAAAGTACTTAGGATCGTGAGCATCAGACCATGTTAGCTCTACTTGCGTTCCAAGATAAGTTACATTCGAGTTTGAACTCTTTGTATGATAGTGACCAGAATACACCGAATCGAATCTATTAAAGATATCGATACTTCCACCATGGGACTTAATATTTGTGTTAGCCATAAATTTAAATCCAGCCAACTCAAAGTGACCCATCAATATTTGAGATGTAGTTTGTTGAATAAAGTTCATACACTCTTTTTCATTCTCTGCACATATCCATGGTATCACACCAATAGCTAGATTGTCAAACATTAAATTTTTAGGTTCCATGTGAATCTTAACACAATCGGTATAATGACCAAGCAACTCTTTTAGAGAGCAAAGGTCGTTAGTATTCTTAAAATAAACATCGTGATTACCAGGAATAATATCCATAGTGATACCTTTAGCCCTAATAACGTCAAGGAACATATGTCTATTTCGTTCAAGAGCTTTAAAATTACAAAATCTTCTATGGTCATAATAATCTCCTAGATGTAGTATTTTAGTTATGTTATGTTCTTCTAGATATGGAAAGAATACTTTTGAATAAAAGTCCTCAGCATTATCTAAGTATACGTCACTTCCATTCTTGACACCACAATGAGTGTCATTGATTATAGCTATCTTCATTATTTAATTTTTCGTTTTTTACGAGTACTTAAGCCATGTTCTTTTGCCCAATCTTTTAAACTCTGATCATTTGTTTTAACTGCATCGATACGAGTTTTGATTCTTTCAACAATGCTATCACCTTGATAACCACCTGTGCCTACATCCGCAAAAGCTTCCATGCCAGATTGCTCTATATATTTCATTTTAATATCTTGTTGTTTCTTCTCCTTTGCTATTCTTCGCAAAAACGCGAAGTAAGATATTTGAGTGAAATAAGCAAACGCATTAGGTTTACCAGTACGGGTTGCTGCTTCAATGTTATAATTATTAATAGCTTTGATACAATTTTCTACTGCATCCATAACCATCTCATCTCGATATGTATAGCGAACAAAGTTAGGTTTATGAGATAGACCTTCAGATATTTTTAAAAAACATTCACCAATGTATTCTGGTATACGAGGTTCTTTCTCATTATTTTTTATTGCTTCATTTGTCGCCCTGACATGTTCTACTACCGCTTCAGAAAAATCTCTATTATTTACATAATGAGGTTTCTGCTTAGGTTTAGTTTTTTCATTTTTCATAGTGTATACTATACCATAAATTAGGTATAATGTAAATCATATTTTTTTGTTATTTACTTAAAAAAATGCAAGTTTATATTGACACTTTTTGTTAACTTTGGTATAATCCTTTAATCAATTCTCTAAAGAGTCGTCATCTTTTCTAGGTGATTCCGAAGGTCTCCATTGCATTCTATGACGCCAAGGTTTGAGAATATCTTCTTCCTGTTTAGGTGTGGAATCTTTAGGTTCAAGACCATCTAATAATGATTGCATAAACTCAAAAGGATTTCCTATAAATGAATTTTCATTTAGATCACTGAGAAGATCATCATGAGCTTCATCTAGCTTTGCACGAATTACACATTTAGAATAAAAATTCTTCATTTTAAGTTGAGCTTCATGGTATGCAATTACGTGTCTCTGATCAATAAATGTTTCTGTAGTATCACAACCATAAAGCCATTCATACATTGCTATTTGTCCTTTACCTCGAGGCCCTAATTCAACTTCTAATACAAAGGGGTTTGACACAATAAATGGTAATTCATCATCTGGTGGTTCTTCTACTATTTTAGTTATAATAGTTTCTCCAGTAGATATTTTAAATATGTGAACCGGTAAAGAATCTAAGTATTGGTCTAATTCGTCGCTCATTGTAGCCTCTTTCTGTTATAAATAGAGTTATAATCAACCCTACAAGGATATTTATAAGATGGCAACTATAGCAAATTTCAATATAGACCAAGGGTCAACATTTTCGACTATAATAAATGTTGAATCAACTTCGTCAGGTGTTTTTCAATTAGATAATTATAGCGCAAGAGGTAAAATAAGAAAATCATACAAATCTAGTTCTTATGTCTCTTTTACATGTTCTATTAGTGAAAATTCACCATCACAAGATACCGTAACAATATCTTTAACACCAGCTCAAACTAAAGCGATGAAGCCCGGCCGATATGTTTATGATGTAGAAATCTTTACTTCAGCCGGTGAGGTTATTAGATTAGTTGAAGGCCAAGTGGAAATATTGGCTTCTGCGTCACAGGCTAATCCATTAGGAGAAGGTATAGAATTTAAATATACAGAAGAAAACTTTGTAGCTCACTCTATGTTCGAACCACTTACTGGTATAGAAGTTCAGGTAACAACATATGCTGAACATAAATCTTATGCAAACTTAGGATATTCACATGTATATCCGATTGGCGGAGGATATACTGCTATAGGTGCTCAAAGCGCTACCGATACTGTTAGCTCAAGTGATGTAGAAGAAGCTACTGATACTACGAGCAATACTCCAACAGATTCGGGTGGTGAGTCCGCTAATTATTATTAAGGAAAAACATGGCTGATATAAAAGCATCAATATCAAACGCTAATTCATCAATAGTTGCGTCGTTAAATGTAGATAAAAAATTAGTAGCAACTCGTTTATTAACTGGTAAAGATGAACTTGGGTTAAATAATGTAGAAAATAAATCATCAGCCACAATACGTAGTGAAATAGTCGATAGCGATATTCCAAGTACAATAACAAGAAATAGTGACTTACCTTCTCAAGTAGGTAGTATAGTATTTAATAGTCCTAGTTTTATAGGTAATGTTGGTATTAATACAGAAACTCCAACTGAAGCATTAGATGTTGTAGGAAAAATTAAATCTAGTGACAATATAACTTCAGGTGGTAATGCTATTATAGCCGGTAATATAACATCTTCAGCAGGAGGTTTAACACTTGGTACCTCATCATCATTTTCATATGATGTTACAATTGGAACTTTTCTTAAAGTAAAAAGTGACGCAGGCGATACGCTATATGATACATTAAAAGCTGATTCATCAAATACTAGAGTTGGAATAGGAAATTCATCACCTGAACGCACTCTTCATGTTAAAGCAGATGTAAGTGATAACGGAGGTCAACACCCATTACGAGTAGAAGGTGCTTCTTCTTCAATTATTGAAATAAAGGCTGGAGATGATTCATCATTTTCTGGTATAGACTTTGGTGATTCTTCTAATACACACCCAGGAAGTATTGTATATAATCATAGTAATAATAGTATGTTCTTTGATACTAATGATGCTACTCGAATGACAATCGATTCTTCTGGTAATATTACAATGACAGGTGATTTAACAGTCGATACAAATACTCTATTTGTTGATTCGACAAATAATCGAGTAGGCATTAATACAACATCACCTCTTCGTGACTTAGAAGTAAATGGAAGAGTTCTTATTCAAAGGCCTAATAAAATTGCAGCAAATTTAGATGTAACTGGCCCCGTTAGAGTTACCCATGATTTATTTAAAGATAGTGGTAAAACTAATATGTTTGGTGATAACTCAAATCACTTTCACGATATTACTCGAATTAATAGAATTACTCAACAGGGCTCAGGTGATGTAAAAAATATCGAAAGAGTTCAAGAAAAATATTATGCTATTCAGAATAATAATATAAAAAACAACAAAGCTGCATTTTGGAATTGGCATAGAGTTACACGTCCTATTAATACAAGTGATGTATCATTAACTAATTTAACAGGTTGGGATGTATCGGGTATTCAAGATAGTTCTAATCGACAAGCAACTTCACAGGCACTATTTCCTACAGGAGGCGCCGAAGCTACAACATTTACATTTTCTTCTGGTAATAATCCATTCTCTCTTGATGCCTTATTACGAATAACTATTGATATAGACTTTGAAGGCGCAATTGTAGCAGCTTCACTATTTGCTAAAGTTACTGGAATTTCTGGTGATGAAGCAACAGTGGTTCTTTATGGTGGTAATTATAAATCAACAGATGAAGTTGCCGATGGTAATAGTCAAACTGCAATAACGGAAAACTTTAGTGTAGAGGAAATAGATACGTCACAATATATGACACTTTCATCAAGCTCACCAACAATTGATGTATTAAGTGATAGTACTCGAGCAATTACAACAGATACATTTTCTCTTTCGTTTGCAAGTTCACACGGGTTAGAATTAAATGATGTAATTACGGTTCTAACTGATGCAACTGGAGGATTTAAAGAAGCCGAGTCCGCATATGTAAAAGAAGTTACTTCTACGACTGAAGCTAAATTTGTTTATGGCAGATTATTAGAACCTGCAGGCAATTTAGCTTTATCAGATTTATCAGATGGCTCAGTTGTCGGAATACTAAAAGGTTCTTTAGATGGTCTTCACCGAGAAACCGCAGGTGATATTTTATTCCAATTCAACTCTGATAATGTAGGAAGATATAAGAGTTATCAAATAGGACCAGGTACAGAAGTTGGTGCAGATTGTATTGTTATAGGTAAAAACATTTATAATAAAGATGCTTCAACTATTAAGATTGGTTATGATACTCCAACACTCAATATTGATTCTACTGGAATCGATGTTATTGGAAATGTAGTTAGTTCAACTTCTCCGACATCTGGTAATCATCTTACAAATAAGACCTATGTTGACGCTCAAGTAGCAGGCATTGTCGATTCAGCACCGGAATCTTTAAATACTTTAAATGAATTAGCTGCTGCATTAAATGATTCGCCAGCTCAGATAACTGATATTTTAACTGCTATTGGTCAAAGATTGGCGATATCAAATAATCTATCAGATTTAGATAGTCCTGCTGCAGCTCGAGCCAACTTAGGATTAGGTACATCAAACAATGTAACCTTTAATCAAATAACTGGAACTCTCCAAACTGTCACTCAACCAAATATTAGAAGTGTAGGAAGTTTAACAACATTAAACGTAGCTGCTGAAGGAAGTTCTGATGGAAAAGTTACGTGTGACGCACTAACAGCTGATGCATTTACAGTTACAGGTTCTGGTGGTGGAATATCTTATAATACCAATGCGTTTACTGTAGATACTAATGGTGATACAGTAATAGCAGGTAGCTTAAGTGTTGATACAAATACACTATTTGTCGATTCAAATAATAATCGAGTAGGTATAGGAACTGGATCACCCGGTACACCTTTGGCTGTAATTGGTGCTTCAACTTTAAATGGCACTGTAAAAATACCAACTGTAAATGCATCACTTACGAAACAAAATTGTTATAATAAAACTGGTGGCATTAGACTTCAAAAAGCAACCGCAACTACTGATGAAATATCGATGCGATATGAGGGTGCAAATAGTAATAATTTTGTAATAGAACAAATTTCAAGTAATGCAACTAAAGGCCAAATCAAATTTATAGGTGGGCAAAATATTTTAAGATTGGGTAACTCATACGGTTCTGGAGTAGTAGAATTTCCAACTATAACAAAAATTCTTAATACTATGAATATTGGTACATCTGGGTCAAGTAAAAAAATAGTATTTAAAGATTCTCGTACTTTTGACCACGGATTACATTTTGAACACACCGGTATTAGTAAAGTAATACAAATGGGTATGTATGGATCATTTGGTGATGATGTTAATGAAAGAGGAGCCTTTCACATAAAATCACAAATTGGTACTAATACAATTGAAGATATATTATCTATTCAAGGCACTTCTTCAGATGTTAATATAACTAAAAATTTAGGACTCTCGATTGCATCACCTAGTAATAAACTACATATAAAAGAATTAGATGCCGGTAACGTTAAACGGGGTATAAGACTACAAAATAGTTCAACAACTGTTGGTACTGGAACAGGAATAGCATTTGGTAATACTAGTAGTAATACTTTTATTAGTGCTACTATAGATTCTACAAGAACTTCTTCAACCGCAAATGGTAATCTTATCTTTTCTACTCGAGCAGATAACACAGGTGCTGTCGACGCTGTCATTGAAAGAATGAGAATTGAAACTGACGGTAAAGTTGGTATTGGTGTTACATCTCCAACAGAAATATTAGATGTTTCAGGTAACATTAAAACAAGTGGTAATATTTCAGCAGGTGGAACTATTACAGGAAATAGTATCGTAGCTTCTAATATGTTACAAACCACTGGTGATGTTGAAATAGACAATTGCGATCTTGGCATAAATGGTGGAACGGTTTCGATTGGCGGTCCGGCTGAGTTTAACGACCAAGTAGAGTTTCAAGAAGCGGTAGAGTTTCAAGATGAAGTAAATCTTTCAAGTAGTAGTTTAATAGGTCTCACTGACTTAACCGTAGACGGAAATCGCTTAGCAGTTGATGGAACATTAAACAAAGTTGGTATTGGTCACACACCAACTAGTAGTTCGGCTGGGTTTACTATAGATGCTGAATCTATGAAATTTGAAATGTCTGGTGATGTTGGTTTAGAATTAAATAACGGATTGTTTACCTATAAAATAGGTGATATTTCAGAAGCTGAAACTGGAACTTATTTAGACATAGATTCTACAAATGGATTTGCTAGATTACATGGTACTGGTCTTTCCATAGGTAAAGCTTTAACTTCTGGAAAAAGATTAGACGTAGCCGGAGATGCATTAATGAATAACTTAACAATTGACGGAGGGTTTATTGCGGCTGGAGATTGTGAGGTTCAAACCACTATGGAGTTAACTGGTGGAGCTGGTATTAATGCAACTGATGATATTACAACAACTGGTATTGTAAAAGCAAAAGGATATGCTCTAGATACAAATACATTTACAGTTGTATCAACTACTTCTACACTTGCATCATCTACAAATGGATTGACAGTTATTTTACAAAATACAGGTCCTATTACTATTACATTACCAACATTAACCGCAGGCCATGTGACAACCTTTATAGCTGAAACTATTAATCCAGTTACATTTATTGGAGATACAGGAGTAACGGTAAATTCATTTGCTGGTAATGACACTACTGCAGGTCAATTTGCGCAATGCCAAGTAATATATAAAACAAGCACAATTGCATTTTTAGGAGGTAATCTTGTATGAGTTTTCTACCATCATTAAGTCCAGGCAATGTAAAGGGTAGACTCCCTACAGATTGGAAGTTTGTCGACGATTTATCGTGGACGCGACCTACTCAATGGATTGATTTAGGTAAAAGTACATATGATGGTACAACTCCAGAAAAAATTATTGGTTTAGTTGCAGTCATTCCAGACGATAATCATAATTATGTTGCTTTCAACTTAGATACAACCGATGGTTCGAATATAACTGTTAACTGGGGCGATGGTACTACTGAATCTCTCGCTCAGAATGTAACACATAGTCATATGTATGATTATGACTCGATTACAACAGATACAAGTACAGCAAAAGCTACACTCTATAAAGGTTATAAGCAAGTCAAGTTTGAAGTTTCATTAACTGGTTCTGCTAAATTTAGTAATATTAATTTTGATGTATCTGGTCCATTTACTACCTTTGCAAGTAGATTATATAGAAGAGGTTCAAATATTTTAGATTTATTTGTAAGCTCTTCAAATGCTACTGATATTGAGATATCAGATAATTATGGCTTAACTATCTGCGAACAAATAGAATATAGAAATACATCTTCTAATAGAGTTAATAATCCAAACAGATTATATGCAGCTGCGAGCAATTTAGAATCAATTCCATTTGTCCCTTGGGTTACGACAAACACTAAAAGTTATCAATACGTTTTTTATCGTTGTCATCGCTTAAAATTCTTACCAGATGGTTTTGCTGACCCTGACAAAGGTTGGTTTAATAGCCCATCCAATATGCAAGAAGCATTTAGATATTGTTTTAATTTACAATATTTGCCGCCAGGATTATTTGGTACAAACACGTGGTCGTCATGTACTAGCTTTTATCTTACATTTTCCGATTGCCGCAACTTAAGACATATACCTTATCTTCCAATGAGAACTGGTGCTGGTGTAGATACAAGATGTGATTATATATTTCATAATTGTACTTCATTAAAAGCACTTCCTCAAGGACTTTCTCTTGAAAGAGCAAAAGGTGATGGCATTGATAGAATTTTTTATAATCTACAGAAAGTTACTGATTGGTCAGCTTTATATGATAATGGTGTAGCAGTATTAGATAATTTTAATCATACCGCTATAGATATGACAGATGCTTTTTATAACTGGGAGCAACTAGAAGTATTTCCTTATATTGGCCAATTTACTAAATGTACTAACGCTCAAAGGATGTTTGGCTCCTGGGCGGCTATAAAGGAATTTGATTCCCAGTATACACATCTTGATCTTACTAACTGTACAAATATGAGACAAACTTTTGAAGGATGTAATAACATTAGAGAAATACCAGAAATTAAAGTTCGGTCGTTAACTAACAATAATTCACTTTATTATACATTTAATAGCTGTCACCAACTTGAAAAAGTAAAATTTACTGGTATGATTGCTGGCCCAGGAGATGGCGAATATAATAGAATGTTTAATAATGCTAGATCGTTAACAGTTATAGATGGAATAGATTTTTCGTTCGCTACCGAGACTAGTGATTATTATCAAACGTTTCATGTATCTAGAGATATTTGTGCTATAAAATTTCCTGGTACATTTAGAGCTGGTTATGCAAGTCCAAGAATAAATGTAACGGTTGCCAATCATTCAGATATAAGTGGTGAGTATCATATAACTGCTGCAGGGACAGGTTATGAACAATCAGGCGGTAACGGAGAATTAACAGTAGCTGAAAGCGGTGGTAATTATACATGGACTCTTAAAGATAGTTCTGACGATACGCCAACAGAAACTTCAACCGCTGCATCAAATACGCAATATACTCCTTGGGCAGCAGATTGGTCAGGTGCTACAAATGCTGTTACATTTTCAGAAGTTAAAACAGGATTTAAATATACGATAAGCGGTGGTAGTGGTGATGGGCTAAGATATAGTCCTATTCAACGTACTGAAATGCTAGAAATTTTCAATCAATTAGCGGACGTATCTTATAGTGCAACAATTGATATAAGAAATAATTCATATACTGCAGACTTAACAGATGCAGATAAAGCAATAGCAACAGATAAAGGCTGGACTTTATCATTATAAAAGGTAATATAATATTATGGAAGAAGAAAAAGGATTTTATAAATTAGAACCAAGTAATAAAAACAGACCACAATTAATACATGGACGTTTTTTATTAAATAAAGATTATACTCTAGACATAGCTCTAAAAGATACGTATACTTATCCAGTTGATGGCTGGACTTATTATGATAGCTTTGATGAAGCTGCTATAGCATTTAACTTAACAGATGCACAAAAAGAACAGTTTAAAAAAGACCTATTTCCTACTGAAGAGGAATTGGAACCGGATGTGTTTTAAAGTCTAATTCTTCTTTTTCATATATACCAATTCGTTCTATTCCGTGGCCAAGAGTATAGTTCTTTCTTTTCTTCCAACTAAAGTCATCACATAAATCATATACTTTAGCTGGTTGGCCGGTTTCTGACTTTCTTAAAGAACGTCCAATAGATTGAAGAACTCTTACCTGACTCTTTGTGGGTGCAGCAAAAACCATGTTGTGAAGATTCTTTATATTAATGCCCGTAGAGAATGTACCGAGTGATGCTACAATAATTGCATCTTTTTCTTTCTCAACTAATGTTCTGATTTCTTCTCTATCAATAGCACCAACTTCACCTGATACATAGAATACTTTCCTGTCGATTTTAGCTGCGTCTCTTATAAGATTATATAATGGCTTACCATGTTTTTCTACAAGATTAAATAGAACTAATGTATTACCTTTTTGTGCTAAAGCAAGATTCTTAATAAAGTTATTTCTTTTTTCATGAGCTACTATGTACTGAACTTCTTCTTGATATGTCTTCCTACCAAAAGCTTTCTTTTCAGCATCTGAGTATTGCATATGAAGAACATCAATAGATAATTCAGATAAAGTATCGGACTCGATTAACTTTTTAGTCGATGTTACATTAAGCACTGGTCCAAATGCTCCTTCAAGGACTAACTTATGAACTTTAGTTCCGTCCAGAGTTCCTGTAGTTCCTATTCTTAACCATGCATTTCTTAAATGTCCCATTATAGTAGTTAATGATTTGGCTTTAAATAGATGAGCTTCATCTCCTACTACCATTTCAAAATCTTCGAACCAATTACGTGGCATCTTAAATACAGATTGCCAAGTTGTGATTACAACTCTTTGTTCGAATGATTCTTTTTCTTTTCCTGCATATATTCTATGAACTTCATTTGGGTCAAAAGTATTATCATTAGATGCGTAGTCACCAAAGTCTTTCCATAATTGTTCTACGAGAGAAGTTGTAGGTACCACTATCAATGCATTCTTGTTTGATGCTTCGAGATACCAACGGAGTATCATATATATCATAAGAGATTTACCGGAACCTGTTGGTGAAACTAATAAAGCTCTTTTAAATTTTAATGCATGCTCTATGGCGCTAGTTTGGTAATCACGAAGATTGATAGAAACACCGCCACTACATAAACTAAGCTCAGGTATAGAATGGTCTTCAGTACATCTTTCATATAATTCATTCCTTATTCGATATCCACGTTCATCTGCAAACTTTTCCAAATGATATAAAAGGCCACTAGGCAAAGTATAATTTCTAGTATCATATAATCTTATCTTTCCGTCCCATAACTTATTACGATAAGATGGCACAAACTTATATCCAGGTACGTAAAAAGTAAAGAACTCACTTAGTTCCATTACAATACCAGAATCATTTGATTTTACAATAATATCAACTTCATCATTTTTGGTTATAACGATGTCACTCATTGAATTTATTTATATTATCCACCGGAGGTAAATCTTCGCCAATCAATAATGTTCTTGATTGTCGAATGTCTCCAACGAATAACATTCATTATTTCTTCAAGAGTGTCAACCAATGTTTGTTGATATTCTATCTTAGCTACTAACTCTTGGATATGTGGGTCTGAATCATAATAATAATCCATATCTGATTTAAGTGGTTTAGCTCCACCTTTAAATGGATCGTATTCCCAACCTTTTGCATCCATATCTTCTTTTGTCATTTTGCCTGTATAATACAGCCACTTATCTTTCTTAAGTGAGGCAATCTTTAGATTGAGGCGTTTAAGTTGTAACTTTGAGACAGTTAATAATTCAAGATATTTAGAATGAAGTTTTGGTGTATCGGTAGAAGATTTATCTAAATCAATTTCATCAATCTTAGCATCTTCTTTCCACATTTCTAATATCTGTTCAACTGTCATAATAATAATATACCACAAGATATGGTAAATGTAAAGATAAATTACCGAATAAATTCAAACCTATTATATCTAAATGACACTTGACATGTTATATATTCTACAGCCGTGTCTTGGGTAGTAAATGATAAATCTCCTAAACTAAGTGGAAAAGAATCAATAAACTTTATTTGTTTATTGATATTATTTTTATTTGTTTGTATTGAAAGTGTTATATCTTTAAACTTTTCTTCGTGATTGAAATTTCCGCTAGTGGTATTTGTTATATTATGGTCTGCATTTTTTAGAATCCATGTTTGCATTTCAATATAGTTTTTCATTTCTTCATCGACAATAAATGTAATATCAAATGTGCCATACTCTATTGTATCACCTGGGAAGTATGCATTCCTATTTTTATATCCCTGTAATACTTCAGATGTTGAAAGTGTTGGAATATTAGCATTTGTACAAAAGAATTGTAAATTAGCAAATTCAGTTGAATCAATAGTCACCTTGAAATTACCAGGTGATAACATATTTAAATTAGCTGTTAGGTTTGAACTCATATCATCTATTTATACAAAAAAAGAGACCCCTTGCGGAGTCTCTTTAAGAGAATCTTTATTTATCGTAAAGATTATTACAGATTTACAACGTCGAACTTTTGGAAGTAAGGGTTGTCTGTAGCTGTTCCAGCAGTATTTTCGTTTGAAGAATATGTTACAGCATATGGGTTTGATACCATTCCGTAACGAGTCTTGAACGCAATACGTGGTTGGAAGTCTTCCTCACCAACAGCTTTCACCATTGTCAAAGGAACGTATGGGCAGTAATATACTCCTGCATCATAAGGGCTAGAGCCACGATATCCAACAGTTACTTCTGGGTCACCAGTTACTGCATATGGATCAACATATACTTTGATAGAACCATTTAGAGTTCCAGCGAAAGTATTAACTTGAGCGTCAACAGTTAGACCATTCTTCTCAAGAGCTTCACCATATTGTAGGTAACCAGATGCAGCTAGAGCTGAACCAACATTTGGAGATACGATAACGAAGTTACCTTTACCTCTACGTGTTGCAACACCAATTGCATTAGCAGCCTTTTCGATTTGATAAGCTAGAGCTTGGAACTTCTCTTGAGCCCAACGAGCGCCAAGATTGTCAGCAGTCAAGTTACCGTCAAATGATGGTGAACCTGAACTTCCAACTTCGAAGCTAGCAGCTTCACTTTGGATACGACCGATAACTTCTCTATTGATTTCCGCAAGGATTTCAGTAGATAGGATATTAGCCAACTCTGCTTCAGCGTCAAGACCATGAATTGCTTTAAGGTCTTGAGCAAGTTCCATTGTGTAACCTGCACGTAGAGCACGAGTCTTCGCAGTCACAGTAGCTTTGCGAATTTCGAATCCCATTGAGTTTAGCTGTCCAGTGTCAGTAGAAGATGCACCACTTAGGGCTTCTGCAACAGAAGTTTCAATACCAGTACCTGGAGAGTCACCAGAGAATGCAGCATTAGCTTCATTGAATAGAGCTTCATTAGCTCCAGCACCTGAAGTTACTGTTACACCACGGTTATTAGCTTGGTGAGTTGCAATCATTGAGAAGATAAGACCAGTAGGGCCAGACATTGGCTGAACACCTGCTACGTCATATGCTAACAATGAAGGCATCGCACGACGAACGAGAGCGATAAGAACTGGATCAAAATTCTTTGCATCACCTGCAAGAGAATAATCAGTTGTAGCAACGTCCTCGTTGATTTGAAAACTAGAATGAGCAGCGGTTTCACGCATTGCCTTTTCTTGGTTCTCAAGTAAAACAGCTGTAACTGCCTTACGATATGGGTCTTTGATTGGAGCGCAATCGCTGTGCTCTAACAAAGGAGCCCACTTCTTTTGAGCGTTTTCTGAATTAAACATTTTAATTGTTTCCTTTTTAGTTGTTAGTTAATTATGTGATATGGGTTAAAATGCTTCTTTTTCTAATTTACTAGAAGCGTTAATATATCGAGTCATTAGAGGTGAAAGTCCATCACTTTCCTCTTTCACTTCTTCTACAACGACTTGAGTTTTTGTATTACTATTTGTAGTTTTTACTTCTTCTTCTTGAACTACTTTTTTATTAGAGAAATAAGACTCGCGAACGATTTTTACTTTCTTAGTGAATTCTTCTGCAGATTCGAACACAATATCTTTAGTAAGTTCTTTAAACTTAGATGCTTGTGTATCAACTAAACCTTCAGATAATTCAGAAACAATAGATGCTTTCTTCAAAGAAATTACTTCTTCAGCAAGAGCTTCGATTTCTTTATCTTTTGATTCTACTTTCTCTGTTAGTTCTGCATTTGATTGAGCAACTTCATCAAACATATCTGTCTTACCTTCTGGCATTTCAATATAATGTTCAATAAATGTTGATTTTAAAGAAGTCATAAAGCCTTCAGCGATATCTGTACGAAGTGTATTAGTTACAGCAACCTCATTCTTTTCAATCCATTGTTCAGCTACATATGTTAAGTAGCTATCGATCTTATCAATCAGACCTTCGTGAAGAGTATTAACTTCTTCTGAAACATAGTCTGCATAAGACTCTTCGATTGAGTCAACGTGTGCTCTAACTTTAGATGAAACTGCAGCCTCAAAAATTGTCGCAGCTTTTGTTTTAAATTCTTCTGTAAGAGAATCATCTTCTGCACATAGTGCATCTAAATCTTCTTTCATAGAACCATAACTTGCTTCGATTTTTTTCATTGCTTTATGAGTTGCAGCAGCAGTAATAGTTTTAGATATTTGATCAATAGCTTGGTCAACATCTTGATCTGGCTCAGCAGCCCCATCAATACCGTCTTCCTCGCCAGAGTCACCATCAACTACTTCGGCTTCGTCGACTTCTTCTTCGTCGTCATCGTCACCATCAACTACTTCATCTTCGACTTCATCTTCCATGTCGTCTTCGGCATCATCAGCAGAAACTTCTACATCGTCAGTGTCGACTTCGTCTTCTGAATCTTCATCAGAAGGGTCTTCGTCGTCATCTTTCATGCCATAAGTTTCTTCTTTTTCTTCTTCTTCATCATCAAGCTCTTCTTCGCTAACTTCTTCAGCATCAGATGGACCTTCATCAGGGTCTTTAGTCCCGTCGATTCCATCGTCTTCTTCTTCGCTAACTTCTTTCTCATCAGTTTCTTCTTCTGAAACTGAGTCTTCAGCGTCTTGATCTTCATCTTCGCCCCATACTTTAAAGACTGCAGCCTCCTCAACAGACTTATCAGTTGTTTCTTCAACAACTTCTTCTGTTTTAGATTCTACCTCTGCATCCTCTAGGAGTTCGGACTCAAGACTTCCAATGTTAGAAATAGTTTCCAACAAGGATTTTTCTTCTTTATTATTTTGAGCCATTTTTAATGTTTCCTATTTGTTTAGAGTTTGGAGAGGAAATCCTTAAATACCTTTTCTTGAACTGTTGCCAGCTCTTTAGAAGAGGCTTCACGAATTTCAGTCTCATATTTTTCAAGTTGCTGAGCTTTCAGTATACCATTATCCCATATCCACTCCACGCCTTCCATAATTCCATTTACGAATGCGCCTTGAGCAGATGGGTCTTGTACAATGTCTACTGTGGAAAGGATATAGTCATCATTGACATATGTCGCTCCCTCTTTATTCTCAACTGTTCCCATACCACGGCTAGAGACACCTAACTTAACTCCACCTTCGATAAGACCTTCAACGATTTTACCCATAGGAGTATTAAGTACTTGTGCCCTTCCAACAACATTATCACCATCAAATTTAAGTTCGGTGATTTTGTGTGAAACTTTGTCTAAGTTAATTTGAGGGCCTTCGGGGTGATCTAATTCACCAACAGCCCTGCCTTCTTTAACTTGGTCGACGACGTATTTTTCAACGGCATCGAATAAAATCTTTTTAGGATAAACTCGGCCATTTCGATTTTTCTTTTCGGCCTGCATAAATATACCTTCAATAAAAGTATATTTCTTTCCGTCCTTTTCTTCTGTAAGATAATTTAAATTATCGTAATGTTCTGTTATAAGTCTCATTACTGTCCTTTATTAAAAATTTCTGATGCTATAGCTACTTTTTTTACTTCAAGAGCTTCTTTTTGTTTTTTCTCTAAAGCATTGGTAAAAGCAGCGGTTGCAGAATCTTTGTCTCCTTTATATAAAGAGCCTAATAATTTTTTTATTTGTTCCATAATTATTCTTTCTATAATATACATGTATTTATACGATTAGATAGTTTAAAAAGCCATCGCATATTTATAATTGTATTTAAATATTTGATTCTAATGAACCATCAGAACTATCTAAATCTTTTTCAAGACTACCTTTATCTTCTAATGGATTTACTCCTGCCGCCAAGTCATCAAATTCACTTTCACCTTCACCTTCAGAATTTTCATCGGCTATTTGTTTATCAATCATATCTATTTCTTGGTCATCTTGTCCTAGAATATTTTTTCTTACCCACTCTTTAGAATAATAACCACCTTCAATAAATGATTCTACATTAGCCATCATGTCAAATCTTTCTCGCATAATTTCAAATTCTTTAAGCTCTGCAAAATAATTGTCTTTTAGATAATCAATAAAAATGTTTTCAGATATTCCTGGCCAATCATCTTCATTGATAACACCTTTAAGTATTAGTTGAGTCTTTAATGCTTCAATTAACACATTAGAAAATTTCTTTCTCAATCTTTGAATAAATTTATTAAACTTAACTTCTTCTCTATTGATTTCAGTTGCTCGTCCAACTTGGAATCCACTTTCAGCATCAAGTCTACTCAATGGAACATTTAATGATTTATAAAGTTTCTTTTGAAAGAACAAAATATCATCAATCTGTCCAAGATTTTCTCCACCAGGTAATGTAGTAATTTCAGTACCTCTACCACCTTCTCTTCGTGGTAAAAAGAAATCTTCAAGCATTGACTTATGACGCCTGTCATCTCTTACCTCACCCGATGATGCATCATAAACAATCTTATTACGATATTGAGACATCATGTTTCTTACATATTCTTCGGCTCTACCTTTTGGGAGATTACCAACATCAATATAAAAGATACGTCTTTCAGGCGCACGTGATATACGATATATAACAAGAGCATCTTCCAACATTCTAAGTTGATTAATAATTTTAATTGATTTATGTAAGTGGGATAATACTTTAGTTCTAGACTGATCCATTAAACCACTGGGTTGGTAAATAATTGCTTCAGGCGCAACCTTTATTCCACTTATAGCATCAGCTGATGCAACTGATGTTATGCCACCTGATGGTTCTTCATTATATACAAAAAATTCTTCCATGGTTTCCGTAACTGTAACCCCAGTAAGTTTATCAACTTCTTTTTTAACTTCACGGACTTTTCTCATATTGATTGGGTCGATATATCTTAAGTCTTGAATACCTTTTTTAGGGTTTTCCGTATCAACTACAATATGAAAATATATTTTACCATCAATATACCATTTTCTAAAATAATCTGAACCATACTCTTTTATCTTAAATAAGTTACAGATAGTATCAAACTCATTTAAAATTTTACGTTTAAGTTCTTCTTCAAACTCTAAATCATCAACATTAAGTGATATTGGCATACCAACATCATGTGATGTAATAGATTCATTAACAATATCATCAATAGCATTATCGGTTTCAGGTTGTTCTGCTGCTGACCGATATCGTAATATCATTTCACGGTCGGACTGACCTCCGTCCATTCCGTCTATGTCATAATATTGTCCATAATATCCACCCGCGCTAATAGTAGCAACACCATCGTCTGTTGTTGGTGGAACAAAAGATTTTAATTTCTTTTCTTCTTCGGGGTTTTCTTCTTCGCCTCGATTGATTCGACGCTTTATTTCAAATCCAAATAATTCCATAATATCTCTATTTATATAAAAACTCCCCCCTATTGCGGAGGGAGTTTGATTTAATTTAAAAACCTACTTAAGAGGTTGTATTAGATTCCCAGTATTGATATGCAATTTCAACAGTGAACTCTTCGATTTGATCGTTAGTGTCATAACTTAAATCAACTTGAGAAACATTGATTGGATATCCACCACGAATTGTATATGTTTTCGTGATTGAACCATCTTTTCCTAGTTGTTCAATAAGCATGTCAGCTTGATAATCAGTTGGATTTTGTAATCCAGTATTATTAACATGTTCGTTAATACCATTTAACCAAGTTTCAAACGAGTTTCGAACTCTCATTTCGCTATCATTGATAACTGTGATTGTCCAGTTTTCGAACGTTCTATCACCAGCAATCTTCAACTGACGACCACGAAATGGGACGTCGATACTTGCGATTGTTGATGCAGGAAGTCCAGCACCTTTAACCATGAATGAGGTGAATTCACTATCTCCACCGGCATAAGACGGGAAGTTAATGGTAGCTTTAAACAGATTGGGCCTTGCGCCTCCACCTGTTAGTTTTGCCTTGAAGTCATCTACTCCTAATATAGCCATTTTCTTATTCCTTTCTTATTAGCCGCCTACTACTTCAGAGAACTCAACTCCAGTACGTGTCGCAACGAAGTTAAGAGTGATGAAGTTGATAGAACGAGCGGGTTTAATGTAAATATCTGCTACGAAACGATTCGTGTCAATTACCTGTCCTGTATTGTTTGTTTCATCACAAACAACCAAGAAGTCAGTAATTCCACGCCGACCTTTGACATCTCTCAAGAATGGTTCCACTAGATTACGGAATTGAGCACGAGTAAACTCGTCATTCAATTCAAATAGTGAGAACTTAGATGCTGTAGAAATTGCTTTTTCTAAAACAATGAATAATCTACGAACATTGATTCTATCGAATGCCGATGCTTTAACTTGTCCAGTCTTGTCACCAAATAGTACGATACCTTGACCTGGGAATGAGACAATTGGATTTATCTGATTCTTGTATAGAGTATCTCTAGATGATTGATTGGGGTTAAATGCTAACTTGGTTATACTTAATAGATTACCACGATTGAATCCTGCGGGTGAGAACCATGGATCATTTGTTCCATCTGTTCTTGCACATAGACCAGCAATGTGACCAGACCCTGCAATGAACTCGTAGTTGTCTGCATATTTATTATATACATATAGTGGGCTACTATCCATAAACGCATAACTATTCATATTTGTCAACTGAGTTCGACGTTTTGTGACAGCTGTAAGTTTGAGATTTTCAGTTGTTTGTTTCTCAACTGCTAAACCTTCATCGTCACTACTACCAGCTCCTACACCAGGTGATACAAATGCTACACAATCTTTACGAGTAGTCGCACATAAGATAAGATCATTATCTACTGTTACCTGTGATGGAGCATCTAATATTCCAGCTCCTGCCATCAATAGATTTACATCTACTGTATCTACGTCTTCGAATAAATCAATAGCATCCATATATCCAGCTGAATTGACAATACCATCATCTCCGCCAGTGAATCGGTCTACATAAAGACCTATCGCGAAATAACCAGAATCGTCTGTAGCCAAGTCATTAGTGACATTAGCAATTGTGTCAGTAGTATTTGATGCTATTGGGGCAGTGATTTGGTCTAATCGAAGATCAGCACCAAGATCAGCATCAACATCTGGCACCGGTGAATCATTATCGGCTGCTACCGTACCGCCCTTAAACATTGTATTACCAAGTTTATTCACATATACGAATTGCGATGTATTATTGATTACGTCATAATAATAGTTTGAACTTCCATCTGCATTAGTTGCATCTGATAGTAGCGAAAGTCCTTGAAATTTCTCAACAACATTATTAGGCGTACCAGATATTAAACCATTCTCATCAATGATAAGAACATGAACTTCATCATCTACATCAACAGATGAACCATCATCTTTAACAAATGTATGTAATGAACCAGGTGCTGCATCGAAGTTATCGATTAATAATTGTTGGTCTGCATTGGTTGGGTCTTTCGGAGTGTTTGAACTACTTTTAGTCATACCTCCTTTAGTTACAACCATAACTTTCAATGAATTACCATTTGCACCAGGACATCTTGCGATGAAATGATTTTCTGCGGGAATGCTATCCTGCGTTGCATAGAAGTGAGTCAGATTTTTAATCTGAACCTTTGCCAAGTCTCCAGCTGGGTCCTTTGGCGTATTACTTGTTTCTGTTGATGCTGAACCTAAATTAGCCGCGACCGCAGACAATGTGTCTAAGCCGGGGGTTATTTGGCCGCCCGCCGATAAGGGCCGTACAGCCCTAGAGACTTTTAAGGTATTCCCGTATTTTAAAAATCCAGCGGCTTGTAAGAAACCCTTACTTACCGTTGCATCGGGCTTACCGAAAATCTCTGCGAGGTCGTTTTCTGAACTTACTGTTCGAAGCTCGTCAACGGGTCCCCATTTGAACTCTCCTGCAAATCCACCAATCGATGTTGATAGAGCAGGAATCACGTTCGTTAAGTCGATTTCTTTTACCTCGACTCCAGGTGATACTAAGAATCCCATAATTGTTTCCTCTTGTTTTCAGTTAATTAATTAATAAGTGTGATCATTACAAGTTTATTTTCAATATCTCTATTTATAATTTTACAAATCTCTCCAAGCTCGTTGCTCTTCAATCATATCTTGATATTCATTATTAACTCCGGTATTATGAAAACCAAAGTCTAATAAATCATCTTCCATAGCTTGTCTATCTTTATAGAGCATATCTTTTAAACTCATTTCATCAACATCACCAAAAGCTTCAGTTGAAACAAACCAACCAAACATTACTAAATTCATTACCATATCATCGTGATAACCTTTATCTGCCTCATAGCTAGCTCCTTTTGGAACAAAAGTAGATAACTCTAAAATTGTATCAGAGTCACATATTTCTAACCCGTGTTGTTCAATTAAATCTTTCATATTTGAACATCCCATACGTTTAATTTTTTTAGTCATAGTCACACCAATACCACCTTTCTTAATGGCGGACTCAACAAATGTATTTTCATATTCTAATTCATAATAAACTCCATTGCATACTACTTGTCCTGAGTCATTACTTTCTATTACAACCATAGCATCGTTAAAATGTTTAGCTGTGTGAACTATGATGTCTGGGAAAAGTAAAGGTGATATAATATTATCTCTGAATGTAGCCACTTGTTTAAATGGTCTTGATGTCATATCAATAATTGTAAATGTAGAATAATCTTGGCCTCTTCCTTTTGATACATCGACTAACATTATGTATTGGTGGTCTTCAATTGGTGTTGCATAGAACTTTACATCACGAACAATCTTAATTGGTTCAGAAGCCTTTAATCCTAACAAACAATCAGCAGAAATAAGAGTAGAAGAACTCCCAACAAATTGATTTCCAAATTCTTGAATAAATTGAGTCTCTGATGTATTAGCAATAGTTTGTTTTTTCCAAGCTTCATCTCGACCTGGTACATCCCACCAATCAACTCTAAAAGATTTAAATTCATTTGCTTTTTGAACCGCACCTTCCCATATTTTATAGAACATATTACCAACTCCGTTTGGAGTAGAAGTAATAATAACTTTAGTCTCTTTACCTGATGAGATTACAGGATAAGTCGATGTATAAAAGGTAGTAGCATTTTCAACAAAAGCAAACTCATCAAGAAATAGTAAGTTAACAGATTGACCACGAATAGAAGACGCAGAGGTAGCTGATGCTATAATCTTTGAACTATTAGAAAATTCTAATGAACCTTTATTCAATACTCGACAACCAGGTTGTAAAAAGAATGGAAGATTTTCTAATGCTAAAGTAACTCGAGATAACATCTCTCTTGCTGTCGCTCCTTTGTTTGCAAGAATAGCAACAGTCTTTTCAGAATGAAAGATAGCATACCATAAAATATAAACTACAGATGAGATAGATTTACCTGATTGACGACATGCTAATACAACGCTAAATCTATTATTGCTAAAGTGCTCAAACATCTTTTCTTGGTAAGGATATAAATCAAATGGCACTAACCCTTTATCGAGATTAATAATCTTTACATAAGTTTTTGCAAAGTAGGCGGGGTCACTCATACACTTTTGGTATTCAGTGATTTCTTCTTTGGTGAAATTATGAGTTACACCATCTCTCTTGACTAGAGAGTTTCCATTATAACCATCAGTCATTATTTACCTTCTTTGCCAGCATCTTTTGTAATTCTGCTGTCGAACCGACAAAGAGGTTATTGTTTGTGACTCCACTAGATTCAGTCGGTTCATTATTTAGTTTATCAAGTTCGTGTCTTTTCTTTTGTAAATCTATTAATTGAGAAGTCATGTCGGCAGATGTCTTAAACATTCCCGCTAATACTTCAAAAGCTCTAGGGTGTTCTGCTTCTGCAGCCACCTGCATCATGTGGTCTAATGCTTCATCAGATTTATTCAATAAACTTTTTAAATTATCTCGAGCTATTTTATAATCTTCTTCGGCATCAGTTGTAAGATTTACTTCTTTCTGAACAGGAACTAATGGTTTTGTATTTGCCATTAGAGCATTATTTAATTTGTCAAGTTTATCATTCATTGATTATCATATTAAAGACAGTTCTCGTTACACCTGATGTTAGACCAGTGAGAACTTCATCTTCAGCATACTTTGTCTCTAATTCTTTTACCACCACTACGTTATCGGCAGAAGATATAACAACAGCTCTTCCTAAATTTGAATTTCCTGTTATAATTTCACCGGGTGTAAAATTAGGAGTATCATTACTCGTTAATAAAATATTATTTGACCACCCACTTTGAATAGGAGTTAAAGTATCAACATCATTAAATCCTATTAATTCATTATTTCTAAATAGTTGCCATTGTTCTCCACTATAAGTTATATTTACTTCTGTATTGGGAGAGTTTGAAGCAATAGGAGAATTTAAAGTATATTTTGGTTTATTATTGAACAACCCATTTCTAATATAGCCACCATTAAGTGTAGTGTCATTTACGGAATCAATATTTAAAACTAATGGAGTAGTAGGAGAATTAGCTGGGCTATCAACTTCACCCAGTAAAGACGGTGAAACACTTATTTGGTCTGACGTAGAATATCCACTTCCTCTATTAGAAATATTAACATCGGTAACTGCACCAGTTTTATTTAAGTTTACAGTTAATGATAGACCAGAACCGCTTCCACCATCTACACCAAAATTTCTAATAAAAGTTGGACTATAATTTGCTATTGTATCGGGGTTAGCACCTGTGCCTGATGTAACATTAAATGTTGTTATTTCTCCATAAGGTGAATCCGATAAAGGTGAGTTTAGTTGAGCAGGTGAACTGCTTACTCCAGTTACTTCCATAACTAATGGAGAATTATGATATGGTGATGAAGCAATTGTTATGGTGTCATTTATTTCAAATCTTAATCCGCTTAATGATTTAGTAACACTAGTAGTAGAGCCAGTTCTTCCGTCGATAACTAAATTAAATGTTGCACCTGAGCCACTACCGCCGGTAGCTTCAACACCAGATAATGTAATATTTGTATCTTCTTCATCAATTCTATCAATATCAGCTTCAGCACCTGAAACTATACTTACTGACATCACATCATTGATTGCAGGAAGATTACTTACAGTTAACTTGTTGATAGCTAAATTAATATTATGTTGATCATCTGCATCAAATAGCGAAGTAAATACATCGATAGTATCTGAAGGTGAATCTTGAGATACTATTATAGTACTTAATGAATCGGCTTGATTTGTTGCGACAGATGTAAAGTCAGCTATCTCAGTTTCAACTCGTTTAATAATAGATAAGTTAGATGTATCAGGCGCAAACCGAACTCTAACAGTAAAATCTAAAGAATAAATAATTGTTCTTCTTGTCGCGATGTCTGCTTCATAGTCATCAGAAAATGTTACACTATTTAAAATGAAAGGAACATCAGTTATTGATCCAGGCCCTTCTATTCCTTTTACACCAACTGTATATTCAGGCGAAAAGGTTGGAAGAATTTGCTCGACTATTTGTAAAGCATCTTCTTGATTTCTTGCAAAAATATTTAATTGCATACCTAATGTATAAGGTACACTCTGAAACATAGTTGTTCTTCTATTAGGAGAATTTGCTGTTAGAGTTAATGTTCTATTTAGTTTATTTAATTTAGTAGCAGAATCATAATCAATAGAAGTTATTTCAAATGACATTCTTGGTAATTTAATGGCAACTCTTTTTTGGTCTAAGTTTTCTTTCATTCTATCAAGAAATTTAGCCCTTGGCCCATAAGATATTGGCACTCTCATTATATTAGAAATCTTATCACCACTATGTCTTCCAACAACAATATTATTAAAGATAGTACCAAAGACTGATACTATTCTTTTAATTGTAGCGTGATAAAAATGTACTCCGTTAAGCATTGTCTCTTGGTTCTCCAAATGGATTTAATTCACTAAAGTCTAGATAATTATTATTTATAGCTTCAAAATCGGCTGCATCATTAAACTCATCATTTGAATAAACTTCAGATGTTAAATCTTCGGCCGATGCTACAGATGCAGTTGCTGATGATTTAGAACCTACTATAGTATCTCCTATGGCAATCTTATTAACAGTTCCGTCAGTAACTGTTAATGTTCCAAGATTTAAAATAATTGGTGTTTGGTCTTCATCAAATCCAAGAACTTCTGTAGTTCCTGTTTGAGTACCACCAAATGTAATAGTAACCTCTTCTCCAATTTCAAATCTTTCAGTTGATGTATAAGTAATTCCTATACTTGTAGTAGCTTCATGAATTGTTTGAACGTCATCAATTAAAGCAAGACCTGTATCAATATCTTCTCCGCGATATTCAAATAATTCACATGTTAATTTAAATACAGTTAAATTATTTAATTGATAAAAAGGTTGTTCATGTTCTACAAATTTTAATTCGAATAAAGATTTAGATAATGGTATGTAAATCAAGTCGCCTTCTTTTGGGCGTGTTAAACCTGAGTTATAAGTTGCTCGAGCAAAACTTCTTCGAGCTACTATTAATGTAACTTGGTCTCTTATTTCAACACCAAATTTTCCAAGAAGGTCACCATCACCATCAAAGCCTTCAGTATTTTCAATATACATTTCGACTAAGTAAGAATCATTAAACTTTGACTCGATAGCTTCGTTTAATATATCATCAGTGCTAACTATATCACGTGGTATATAATAAACATCTTGACCATATATACTTAATGCCTCTACGACCATGTCTTCGTAGAGGTCTTTCTCTCCTACCGAGCCCTGTGAAAAATAAGTATTTCTTGCCATAATATCATCTCATTATCCTACGTAGAATGCGGGTGGCATCTCATATTTAAGTTGAACCTCTTCCTCTATTTTTAGGATTTCCTCGTTAGCTTCATCATAAATTTGTTGGCCATTCATAGTCACTCCACCAGGTAATTGCATACCATCAAACTTTTTAATATTTGTCCCCCATTGGCGTTTTATCAATGCAGTTAAATATCTTTTTAAAAACATATCATTATATATTTTTGTTGATGTTGGCTCAGTTGGAGCTGATACATCTGAACCTGATCCGTATGTTATTGTAGTAGAATGTGTATTTGGTACTATTATTTCATACCCTTCTATGATAACATAATCATTTTCTTTTAAATCAGTTCCCCATTTTGTTTCAATGTAAAGTCTATTAATGTGACGATTAAATCTTGTAGCTTGGTCTTTGCCATCAAACATATGATCAATTAGCGCAAGATGTTGTTGGGTCATAGAATAATTTAACATACTCGCCCCAGGCTTAGCCAAATCAAATACATCATTCAACATCATCTGATATTCAACATTAAAATCTCCAGTACCCGTGCTACTCGTATCGAATGGAAGAACTCGTGATATTGTAAGGTAAGTATCAGGTATAGTAATGTATCTATTAGTAATATCTTTAGCAGTTATTTGATACTTACGATATCTTTTAATAGTAGCATCCGCATGATACTCTTGATAAAATTGCATAGCTTCATCAAGACGATCACCTAGCTGATCATCATCTACATTTATTTCAACTACTGGAGCCCCTAAAGAGCGTAAACAATAATCAACTAATGTTTGTCTAGAATATGGTTTCGACATATATCTATTTATACGAAACCAGTATTGGATAGATAATAAAAGATTTATGTATTATCCATTCAGAACATTAACCGCATAATATGGTTGGTTTGATGGTAAACCAGTCCATGCAACAGCAGAAGTATGTGAAGATGGTGGTTGGCCACCATATATAGGAATAAAGAAATTAGCAGACAAGCCTGAAGGATTAACTACACTACCTCTACCCAAAATATCCCCGCTTTGACCAATAACTGGAGTATGTATTGCTCCGGTTGTCGGGTTCTTATTAAAAGTTATAGCAACCTGTTGTGTAGGAGCTGTGCCTGTTGGTTCAGCACCAATTATTTCCAAGGTTGGTGTCCCAGTATATCCACCACCAGCATTATTAATTGTAACTGATGCTACACGCCATCGTGTAACCATTCTATATCCAAGAGTTTGACCCGCTTCTCCATTATAATTACCAGCATTGATTACTCCAAGCTCATCATTTCTAGCAAAATAATTATTTTGTGCAAAACCCTCGATTCGAGTACTATTCATCGTAGGTATAGTTGCAGCGGTAGCACTACCACCATAATACTCCCAATTTAAAGTAATATCTGCAGGAGTAAATGGTATTGATGATGGCGTAGATGCACCAGGTGGTAGTTCAGGTGATACATTAGGCAAAGTTCCAAATACATTATCCTTTAAATAATAGCTTACTCCAAATGACCCACCTCCATAGTCTTGTTGTGTCCAGTATCTAAATTGGCCAGACTGGTAGGTCTCGTATGCGGTTATTGCCCCAGTACCGGTAACAGCCGTTACTTTTACTTGTAATGGTACTATTACTTCGGGGTATACGGTATAAGTTTGACTATAATAAGTCGCCTGAAATGAATTTGGTGGTGAACACGTTACTATTTGATTAACAGAATATCCTTGTCCTCCATTTGTAATAGTTGAAGAATTATAATTCATTAAATTATTACCTTGTGCCACCGCATAGCCAACATAAACTGTTAATTGTAATGCCTGTGGGACAACATCTGTAAATTGTGTATCAGGCCCATCAACTACATATTCATCATTAAAATCTAATTTTGGCCATTGGTTTCCACCATAGTCTTCGCCCCACCCTTCACTTGGCCCATAATCATTTGCTTTTATTGCTCGCGAATCTACAGCTGACCAAACAAAAGGATTTGCAGGTGTACCAGTTCCACCACTTCGATAAACTGGTGGTATTAAACCATCGATTAGTATACCTTTTTTCATACCAAAATTGCTTTCTTTCACCCATTCTATGTCACCAGAGATTAAGCCTTTCCAGCCAATAGCCATATAACCGGCGCCGCCATGACCACCACCGCCGCCTTTATTACCACTAGAAGAACCATAATTATTACCTTGTTCTCCCATTCCTATTCCGCCTTGACCACCATAACATCTAATAGTAGGGTGGCCCTCTAATCTATTATAAATTATAATACAGGTGCCACCACCGCCGCCGCCACCTCCGGCAGATCCGCCATCAGTTAATTTTCTACCATTCATACCTCTATGATATCCAGTACCACCAGAGTCACATCCACCAACTCCTTCTTCAGACATAACATGCGCAGAAGTACCCTGATCTTTAACAGCCGAAGCACCATCATTTGGCCTCGATTGAAAGCCTGACATTGTATTATCAATAGTAGAACGAGTTTGTCCTCTTACATATATCATTGCAGCATTAGAAAAATAACCAGGTCGTACTGTTTGATCTGTGCCATCTTGAGGATACCCACCATCTGGCGCGTCTGCATTTCGGAAAGCGTCTGGAAATGTTATATTAGGAGAAACCAATACAACACATGCGCCACCGTTTCCGCCGCCGCCACCTGGTTCACTACCAGTAGTTACTGACCCACTTCTTTTATTAGATGTACCACCTCTACCACCATCGCCACCAGTTGCAAAAGGAAAGTCATCACTTTCTTCATTGGAATCACTACGAAACCCTTTCATGGTATAAGTAAAATTATTTTTTATTATATTTTTTACGGTTGTTGAAACATCAACGCCGTCTGACCCTTGTGTGCCGTTTCTATCATTTCCTGCACTACCACCAGATGCAACTTGGCCAGAGCTAAAACCACTTATCTGGTCACCTACAAATTGAGTTCCATTATTCTTAGTATATTTAAATGAAAGCCCGCCAGATGAGAAACCTCCTTGGTTACCAGAGGTATTGTTTCCTGCGCCACCGCCGCCACCGCCGCCACTTACAGCATTTGAATTATTATTATTGGAAATACCAGAGTTGGGGTCACCACTATCTGCTAAAGCACCTGGAGTATATTGTCTCCAACCATCATAGTCATTTCTACCTGAGTTAGAACCATACCTTTGACCATTAATTACTGAATTATTTCCAAAAGTAATTGATTGAGTTGCAAATATAACTAATGAATGGTGAGCCGGAAAACTTGCGTTTTCTTGGCCTCCAACTAAAATTTCTGCATTGTCAGCAATAGTGAGATTTTTAAAGTTATACACACCTGACTTTTCAGTTCGACCACTCCAGGTCGCATCTCCACTTTCACCGGTACCCCATCTAAAAGGTTCGCCCGTTGAAATTTCTACTTGTCCGAGCTTTGCCATTTATTTTTTAACTCGCCGCTGTTAGATTTAATGTTAATGCACAATATAGTTTGCTACCATCTGATATACCAGATACAAGGTCTTTCTTACCATTACCTGAAGAAATTATTGGGTCTCCACCTGCGAATAACATATCGTCATCAAAGTTAATATCAAATGCGCCACCATTTAAAATAATAAATGTATATGTTGCTCCGGCAGTAACACTAATATTTTGAAGGTTCATAGTCGTATTACCTTCAACATTAATTTGAAATATGTTGTTATCTCGCAAATCAACATTAAATGTTCCGCTTGAGCCAGTATTGATTGTAGTAATACCATTATTTCGAACCAATCCAGTAAATGTTGTTTTTACATGATCCGCATTATTGTCTACGGATTCACATCTCATAACTTCTTTGTCATCTGTTGTAATTCTAACAACACTTTGGTCTGAAGTATTACTATTAGATTCTTGGTCTGATGCTAATGTTAATCCTCTTAATGCTCTGATTGTATTACCTGTAGCACCACTTTCAGTATTGGCCAATACGATCGTATCTGCCATACCCGAAGCCTGACTTTGAATAATCAATTTTGCACCTTCTGCACCACTTATTGAAGCGGCTCTACCTATTCGAACTTGATTATCTGATGCATCTACGTTGAATGTAGTATCATCGACTTTTAGGTCACCAACTAATGTGGTTATTGAAGATGCAAATGTTGCAGTAGTTGTTCCGCCAATTGGTTGTATTTTAATATTTCTCTCAGCCGAGGCGGAGGATTCAGTTTTAATTATTAATCCATTACTTGTTGCTGTTATTGCGTGTTGTTGAGTACCATCTGAAGTTCTGAATGAAAGATGATCTCCGGTTTCTGTTGCATTAGGACTATCACCAGTTGTTGGCCTTCTTATTTCTAATGCATCAAAATTAGATGGTGTACCTTTACGATGTATTCTATTACCAAATACTACCGCACCAGATTCTATAAGAGTTCGACCTTCTTCGTTTATGGCAATTCTGCGTTTATTCGTAGGTGAATCACTACTTCCTGTTGATACATAAAATCTGTACCCACTAGCATCTTGAGAACCCATTATGCAATTTATAGATCCGCTTCTGCGGAAATGAATCATGTCACCATTATTATTTCTATTTAAGGTAAGCGGAGTACCTGCACTTCTAGATATTGAAATAAAAGCACCATCACTTTGTCTTTTAATAGAAATACCACGATTAGTATTACCCATTCCACACCCAACTGAAGTCTCGGATGCGTCAAAAGTCTCACCATCACTTGTTGTTGGGTGGAAAGTAGCTACATTTGGGTGAAATTGATATGCATACTCAGAAGAATCTTCAAATCCTGTGCCCTGAGGTGAATCAGCGCTTGATTTGGTATTGGTATTTAGTGATAAAAGGTTTACTGTATTGGAACAAAAATATGCAGTGTTTCTAAATTCGTCTGCCCCAGTATTTCTAATTCCAAACCCATCGCCATCTACTCCAAAGTCATCATTTATTTCTAGGATTAGACTTCCAGCATTAGATGAAGAAGTTGTCGGCCGACTTCTTTTTTCTGCATAAATTCTTGCGCCATCATTACTACTACCAGCAGGACTATCAGAATCAGTTTTAGGAAATTGTATATATTCTTTTCTGACCAATTGATCATCATTCTCGTGAAAATTATCAAATTGGCCTTGTTCACCATCTAATCGAAGTGCTCCGACTACATGTAGTTTTTCTGCAGGATCAGATATTCCTATACCAACTTTACCAGCTGGCGATATTTGCATGTTAGTCACACTATAAGACTCTCCAGCAGAAATGTTTGAGGCCGTGTTAACATTAGAAAAAGTAAGTGATTGGCCGGATGCAACTCTAATCGAAAGACCTTGGGACGTTTCAATTTCATTAGCATCAATACCTATCGCCATGGGCGAATCATCTTTCTGAATATATAATGGCGCATTAGTCGGACCATTATTAAATACAGTCGCATTGCTATTAACTTTAATTTTTCCAACCACTTCTAATTTTTCTGAAGGTGATTGGCTACCAATACCAACATTACCATTTGAACGAATTACAAGTTTTCCTGCACTATTCAAATCTGCATTATTTCCTATACCAAAACCATTGTCTGCGGCCAGTCCGGCATACCATGTATTGGCATCATCAGCAAAGGCTATATTTACATTAGCATTACTAGAAGTTCTTTCCAATTTTAATGGTGTCGCAACCGAGCCTTTTACATGAAGTCTAGCACCAGGTGAATCAGTTCCAATACCAACATTACCACTATTCTTGACAATCAATCTGGTATTGGTATCGGGTATTGCAGTTGTAGTCTGAAATTGTCTATCTGTGTTAGTTTCACTACCAGAATCTATTGTTTGGAATACATGTTCAGCTGCGCGATGTCTTATTCTATCAGGGCCGTGTGTAGTAGACGAATCATTACCTTTGAATAAAATTAATTCTGATGCTTCACTAGGAGAATCATAAATTCTTTCTGCAATTGCTGTATGATTTACTGAACCATCGCCAGCTGTACCACGGAATGAAATAATATTAGCATCAGATGTTGGAGAAGACCCAACTACTAATCGACCTTCTACAAATGTCTTTCCTTTAATTGTATGTTCATCAGTACTAACACTATTACCAATAGTCGCATTGCCATCTACTTGTAGTGTACTAGATAATGTAGTTGCTCCAGTGGCCTTCAATGTTCCACCGACATTTAAATTCTCTACTATACCAACACCACCGGTAACTTGAACAGCACCTGTTGTAGTGTTAGTCGAACTAGTATTATCATTTACATCTAATATGCCTTCCATTGTAATGGCATTAATTTCTGTTAGTGATACATTATCATAATCAACACTACCAGATAAACTAGATATGCCGGCTACAGCTAATTTTCCTGTGATATTTACATCACCACCGAGTTTACTATCACCAGCTACATGAAATTCATAAGGTCCGAATGTCTCATTATTTCCACCTATTTCAATAGTATCAGAACTATTATTTGTAGTATTGATTCCTACAAAATCTTCGTCAGTGTCAATATATAATATTGTATCATTAGCAGCAACATTTCTAAATCGATGTTGTTTTGCATCAATGTATATGTTATTTTGTTGGGCCGATACAGAATGAGTTCCACTATATAATTCTATATTTGCCCCACCACCATTTGTAGTATCACTAAGTAGTAAAAGCTTACGATTAGCTGCAAGTCCTTGTGCACCTATTACGTGATGGTCTATATATAGTCCTGCATTTGTAATATCTAGAGGATATGCTGGAGTGCTTTGACCAAAACCAATTCTACCATTAGATACATCAACTTTTAATGCACTATTACCAACTGTTAAATCACCTGATATAGAAACAATATCAGTATTAGCATTACCCAAATATACATTACCATCAGCTGTCAAATCACCTGTAGTCTTAAGGTTAGTTTCTGCTTGAACTAAAGTATTTTCAATTGTAAATTTTTCAGTATCAGCAATTCTAAATTGATGTTCTCCAGCGCCATTTGAGTTCTTTGTTATTCGATAATCATTGGATACAAAATCACCATCACCATCGCGGGTTTGAATTTCAAATGTATGGTTGTTTCCAATAGCTATAGCGGTTTGATTATATCCAGTAGTAGTACTATCACCGCCAGCAGGTGAAGAAGACGTATCGGTAAGCATGAAAATTGGTCCTGTACCTTTAGACCGAATAGTACCGCTTACATCTAATTTTGTACCAGGTGATGTAGTTCCAATACCAACATCACCATCCGAATCGATAAATATTGCATCATTACCACCAGATTTAATTCGAATATTATCAGCAGCTTCGAAATCTATATATGTATTAGTGTCACCTTCGTGTGTAATTTTACGAGGTATTGTAAGGTCACCACCGACTTCTAATGTTCCACTAAATTTACCATCTCCTACAACATCTAATACTTTACCTGCAGTTGGAGTTTGTGTTCCTATTCCAACTTGAGCAATGGCTGGAGAATCATCAGTTACAAATAATTTTCCATTTCCTACATTGAATTGAGAGTCTTCTCCAAGAGTTACATCCTTAGTAAAATTAAACTCTCTATCAACAGTAACTACATTGCTAGGTGGACCAAGTGAAATTGTATCACCTTGTAGATTATCAACAGTCGTTCTTAATGATTCAAAGTCTGATTCTCTAGGAATCTGCATATCAAATGTGGCGCTACCTCCATAGTCAACTGACAATGGAGAATTTAAACCATATGTCAAATTGCGTTTGGCAATTCCATCAACATGCCCGTATGCATCAAATTCAATAGAACCTAAAATCTCTACTTCTCTATGAGGTGTATCATTATTTCCGGCTGGGACAACACTTGTAAAAGTTTGGTCTGCTTGAACATTAACCGAACCATGATTAATAGTAATAGTTTGATTCTCACCTTTATTTTGTTTTACGGTCCCATTAGTTACACTTAATATAGAATTAGCGGCCTCAACTGTTATATCATAGTTGTTAGCAGATTTAACATCCATTGTTGAAGGTGAATTGAGTAATTGACCAAATTCATTCGCATTTATTCGTGGTACTGGAACATTAAGAATACCGCCGGTTCCATTATCACCTCCTGTTGCAGTTGAACTATTAGGTAAAATAAATGTACTTCCAGGTGCTCCAATTAAAGTTACTAAACCAATTGTAGCGTCTCCACCATTATTAACATCTCCATTTAGAACATTAATGCCATCTCCAGTTATAGGTGTTAAAGTTTTTACATATTTACCATGAGTTTTAACTCCAAGTTCTAGAGCATGATTCTTAATAAATGTATTACCTGATGCATCTATATCGAGATGACCTTTAACAGGTTGGCCATCATTTGATGCGCCTAACGCAGTAAGAGTTTGGTTATCATTAGATAATAATCCACCGATTTCGGTATCAGTTGCAACGTCTAAATCTAATTGTATATCTGATTGTAAATTTTTACCATTAGGGCAATTCGTAATATCATCAGCAGTATCCGAAGTTCCTTCACTTGCAGATAAACCTGTACCTGGTACAATCGTAATTGTATCCCATGCTTTATTTCTTAAATCTGTTGCTATTGCAGATAAGTCAGTCGCATGTTCTGTAAGATTAGTATCTATTGCAGCTATGTCACCATCATTTTTTGTAATCTGGTTTTGGTGGCTAACTATAGCATCATTAAAATCTTTCCCTAATTGGTTTAAATTCTTTCGAAGGTCTTCAATAGTACTTGTATTTTTTACTCCGCCTGACGGATATGTAGATAAGTCAGCAGCCGAATAACTACCAGCGTATGGACTATTCAAAGTAGTCGGTGAATTTGTCGAAATACTTCTTGCTGTATAAGCTGGTGTATTATGTGAATGGGTTCCTTGTGGCATATTATATTAACCTATTTTATTTATTAAATTTTTTACTAAATCTTTCAATTCACTTACTTCATTTTTTAGATTATCCATCTCTGTTTTATCCTTATGTAATCTTTTCTTTAACATTAAATATTTTTTGTAAGCTTCAACATCTGTATTTATAATCGCTTTAGAGTAACTATCTCTAATCAAATTAGGATTATCTTCAATCTTTTGATATGTTACATTTTCCATTTTATTGTGTCGCTATCGCTCTAAAGTTTCTAACTTGTGGGACAAATGCGCTATCAGCAGTTGTTCCGTCACTACCTATTGATTTCATAATAATTTTAATTTGAAATTTTTCAAAAATCTGTTGGTCACCGGCTACCTTTGTTCTAAAATGTACTTCAGACATTGATGGCCCTACTGGTATGTTCGCGGATTCTAATTTCTGATATGCATTAGCTCCAGTAGCATCATCAAATCTTGCGTATACTTCAACATCTGTAGTTGGTACGGGTCTTGATATATCTGCATATACATCTAGTCTGTCTGATGAATTTTCTAATACAACAGGCTTAGTTATATATCGAGCATCAGCATTACCATGAGTATCTAAACCTTCATTAGTAGAATCATTATTAACCTGATTTTTAATTGATAATAATGAAAGGCGTTGACAATCTAACATTGGTGTTACGTGTTTATTCGAAGACTTTAATGTAGCAGATAAGATTACTTGGCTTCCATACAAATCGGTTGTTTGGTCTAGTTGAAATGTTTCACCTGGATTTACTCTATAAGTCACGCCACCTAGAGTTAGATTATATTCAATTCCAGTACCCGGTACATTTAACGCATCATTAGCAATTAATACTAATGCATCAGATTTAACCGGAGCAGAAGAAGATGTTCCAGTTGGATATAAAGTAGTAAATGCAGAATAACCTGCAGTGGTTGTTGATTTAGACACCGGCCCATCGCCTTCAAAAAATTGCATATAGTTAATGTTCATTTTAAAGTCTTTATTCTGATCAGGTGTCCAAGTTGATGCATTCGCAGACTTAAGAGCCACTCCAGTATAAGGGTTCTTAGTAATTCTTTTACCACTTGCAACATCAGTTCCGCCAACTTCAGAATGCCATAGAGTCCAATCAGGTGAATTACTCATTACTACTATTGCATATTCAACTCCAGGTTTAAGATATATTGGTGCATCAAATACAAACTTAGTCGCATTAGCTGCATTAGTCGGGTCTACCGATGCTACCTTCTTAGTGGCGGTTGCATTAGCTTCGGCTAATGTAGCTGAGGCTCCAGCAGCAACTGCGGCTGCAGCTGATGGATACATTTGAACTTTACTAAATGGAATCATCTGTTGAGTTGGTATACCATTTTCAGTCGGTACTAAATGAACGGATACTGGTAATGTACTATGAGCTGCAGCAAAGAATAAATCGACATCTTTTAATGTAATTCCGTTAGGATATAAATCAGCATCAACAATAAACGTCTGAGCCAATGGGTCAACATGACGTATTCTTCCAGTAGCTGCAACTTCTGTGTTTGTCAATGTTCTTGTTTCTTGAACTTGTTGTTCATTGACAATAACTCTTCGAGTTGAAAGAACTTGCTCTTCAACAGTCTGTAATAATCCTCTAGCAGAATAAGTAGCCTTTGCAAATGTATTAGCTGCAGTCAAATCATTATCTCTATTATCAGATAAAATAAATTCTCTTTCTCCTGTTCGGAATCTTAAAATATCATTATTGGGAATAATTAAATAACCAGTAACTGTTCCTGCATCATTTGTGGTTAACGTATCTGCTCCAATAGAAGCAGGTGAATCATTACTATGGTCTTGATGTTCATCATCATCTCTAAATTCTACGAATGCACTAGACTTAACATATCCACTAACATTTACCCCGTCAAAATATGGAAAGACTTGTGTATTGGGTTTTAATCCTGTGCCTCTGAAATATAGTTTTCTAGAACGAATAAACGGTACAAATGATACATCGACAACTCTATCTCCTAATGATTCGGTTACATTTTCAACTTCAGCAAATTGACGGGTACCTTCTCTAATCTGATTAGTTGTAATTGTTCTTTGTTCTAATTCTACTCGAGCATTTCTACCATTCCTTTGAGTAACTGTTCCTCCGTTAAATGTTGGGAATGTAGTCCGTGACCAAAAACCAGACTGGGCCCACCAACGTGTTCTAATTCCTCTCCACCATATATGATTAGTACTGGTTGTTTGGCCAAACCCGCTATTATTAACTAAATTTGCAGCATGGGATGTTCTATGCCACCCAAGATTTTCAGATTCGGTTACACCACTCCAAGTTGTATTCCAATCATTCCATTGAGTACCTTCTGCTGCGAGAGTTTCATTTATTAATCCTAATATTGCTTCAGAATTACCATCTTGTGTAATGACAACTTCCGGCCGACGATTGGTATCTTTCCATTCATCTGTTTGTGGTGATATATTTAATTCACCAACCCAAGAAGCAACATCAAATGGATTAACCGAAACAGCAATTGAAGCAAAAGGTTGCTCAATTAATTTATGGACTGAAGTAGAATTTAATCTGATTATATCAGACTGACCAATAGGTGCGGTATCATCAACCCCGACTGCCATATCATCGGCTGCAGTGTTTCCAGTTCCAACACCACCTAATGTTATTCCCAAATTAGTTGTATTAAAAGATGGTCTTAATAGTCCTTGTTTAGGTTCGATCGCACATCTATAACCAGGGTCTTGTGGATTTCCAACAGAATGACCTCTAAATTCATCTACAACTATACCATGTTTAAATCTATCTATGATGGTTTCGTCATCTAATACTTTCTGATCTTTTGTCATCTGCTCTAAAAGAGATAATGACGAATAATATTCTAAATTCTTAACTCGTTTATCGAGCTTACTAATGTCTCGCATAGTAAATCTTCGATTATCGACATAACCTATTTCAATTTCTTGAACGGAGTTGATATATGCCGGACATCCTAATTCATATAATAACATTGAATTTTGAGGAGTTGTTGGAGCTATATTAAGTTGAGCATCACCTTCTAAATATTCAAATTCACCATTTGTTTTCAAAACAATTTTATCTCGTCTTGGTAGATAGTGTTGAATATTTCCAAATTCTATTAGTCCATTAGGGTCAAGAGAAATAGTAGAACCTCTAAAGTCAATACAATCTAATAAACTTCTTCCTTTATAAAATGGTACTTCGGCTCTTTGAATATTAGTTGTATCACCTAACGCTGCAGCGTCGTCAATAGCATAAGAGTCAACCCAGAATCCTTCTCCACTTCCGTGAGAAAAATTAACATATGCAACTGTTAACTCTTGTGAAGTACTTACTGCAGTAATACATCTTAATCTTCCAACTCCATATGTTGAAGCAGTTTGACCGCTTTCTACTACAAAGTTATCAGTTAAATCTCCATCTGTTGCACCAGTAACGGAAGTTAATCTTATGACATCAGTATTAGCCAAATTAACAGTATCACCTACTGCATATGATTGTGCAGCAATAGTTTCACCAGTTACAAATGATTTACTTTTAGTCTTTTTTGTTGCACTTCTTTTAACAGAATATGTAACATCTGCAGTATCAGAATTTGAGAATCCGTGGCCAGATGCAAGAGTTAATGTACAATCTAATCCAGAGTTTGTGATGTCTACATCAGCAACATCTTTTTGAACACCAGATGCATCATCTACTACAATGTAATCATTTGGATTATCTTGATAGTATTGACTTCCACCTAATTGTGGTAAAGCAATTGTTCCAACTGAAGAACTATCTACATTCACCACTTCGCCTGTTGAAGTAGTTCTAATTGGAATTTTAATTGTGTTAAGTGAAGATGCAGCTACATTAGTTAGCGATTTGACAACTAATTTCGGTAAAGGAAATACCATATCTGAACCACCATCAAGATCGAATAATTGGAAACCTGCATTAGATGTAGTTTGTCCCACAAAAGTACCACTCTGTCCAGTACCAAAAATTCTTGTTGCATCAGATAATTTATCATCGGCTCCTAAAGATAATGCGCTAATATAAATTCTAAATACTCGTCCAGTATATTCTATCCCTCTAATAGTGCATGTTCCTTTATGTTCTGTTGTGCTAGGAGTGGCACTTGTATTTGTAGCTAAAGTATAAGATGTAGGACTTCCAGAGTTTGCATCCGTTAATGGTAAGTTAGTTATAGATGTACATTCAATATAAGCACCTGCAGAAGCTTGAACAATAACATTATTTTCTGTTAAGGTGTTATCTCTACCTTTACTAACAATAAGTTCTTGTTTCTTTATAATTTCAATTCGTTTACCTTGTATATATGCAATAGATGGTTCTAATCCTACAACCATTTTACTGGCATCACCTGCGATAGGAGAATCACTACCTAAATATTTTCCTCTATTAAAACCATTATTGAGGTGTTCTCTTATATCTAATTGAAATGGTTGTAAAGCATAGTCTCCGCTCTCTTCAAATGTTCTAGTAGCAAGAGTATCACCTAACATATTATATTTTGTTTCTACTGGTTGAATTACTTCAGAAGCATTCAATGAAACCACAGATACCGCATTTGATGTAGAAGATGGTACTACGTGTGAAGGCAATGTACTATATGCTCCACTGATTTGTGTGTCATCTGTTATTAAACAGAGTTGCAAATTCATTGTATATCTATCAGCACCAGGAGCACTTTCATTACTTGTACCAGACGCATTATCATAGAGAGTATTATCATTGACCGCATTAATTGTATTCTCAACTACTAAGAAACCAACACTACCATCAATTAAATTATAAGGGGCAGTTGAACCGGTATCAACATATTTAGTTTGAGCTTCCGTGTAAACAAAATATCCTTTTACAAAATAAACTCCTTTATTATTATGTATCTTTAATGCATATCCTGTTTCTAATGTTCCGCTACCAGTTCCAATTGCAGCATCTGCAGATACATATGTTTCACCTCCTTGTACAACATCCGTCGAGACTTTTACGCTAGCTTGAGTTCTGCTAGAATCATTGAAGTCAGTTGCAGATGAATCATAACGAAGATAAAATCTATACTTATTGCCAGACACCAATTCATAATCCATAATGGTTGCAGATATGTCAACATTAGCCGGACTATTAGAAGGAGTAGCAGTTCCTACATCAGCATAAATTCTTTTATCTATAAGAGGACGATTGACATCAGTTGCTGCTCGTCGCGCATCATTGGTTAGTGTTATATCTACCCATTGAATTTTATTATTTGTGTCTATTTCTCCACCTAAAACTCGGCTACCTTCAACAAATATATGTTGACCAAACTTATCAATTTGGTCTTGAATACCAGACTGAATTTGATTTAATTCACGAACTTGAACTGAACGACCCGGTTGAAATAAAATTCTTAAATAATTTTTATTACTATTACCACTCTCTGTATAGTCATCATGGTAAGTCGTTCCACTTCCTGTTACTGTTGTATCAATTGCCATATTTTATATCCTTTAAAATTGTATAATAAGTCTTACTTCTTCTGTTTGTTGCGCATTTCTTCGAATTGGAGCTCGATTATCAACAAATAAAACATCACCTGTATCTGGTATATATTCTCCATTTTTATTATTATTAAATGCAATTCCCGCAGAATCTCCTTGTTGGGCTCCGGTTGAATCATAAACTTTAATTGTTCCAGTATTTGAAAATGGTTTTTGATTAATACCTTTATGACTATTTTGGTGATAATAAATTCTATAACCACCTGCAGGTGAACTACTACCAGCCGGCGGATCTAATGGCTCTCGGTCAGATACTTGATCTAACCATGCTCGAGCACTTGTCTGATTTGATGCTCCTGCTTGTTCTATGTATGCACCCGAACCTAGATTTTGAATTTCTGCTGGTACACTAGTCGCAGATACTTGAAGATACTTTAAACAATTTAATGCCTTTTCGGCTGCTATATTTTCTTCATCAGGGTATGTTCCGCCTGGAGAGTCAAGATCGTCTTCACCCGTTCTCATATCTTTTAATGTATCTCTAATTAATGATACTTGTCTGAAATCAACTCCTACTAATGATTCTGCAATATATTGAGGTGGAGTATTATTAACACTTTCTGCAGATTCATTTCCAACAGTACCTTCAAAGTCTGCAGAAATACCACAATAATAAGATGGTAAATCTAGAAGTGGACTCCAACCAAATCCATATTCAGGTGCGATTAATGGTTGAATATCTGCCTCAACAAAAGAATCTTCAGATATAAATGTTGCAGTTAGATCAGCTAACTCAATAGATACTTCTCTTAATCCACCACCATTAGTAACTGACATACCAGACCAATTACCTGAACTTCCAGTACCTCCAGTTGATAAGGATGCTGGAACAGAAGCGGTACCATATCCTAATGCTTTAGCTGCAGTTAAATCCCAAACTACTTTACTTACTTGTCCACTTGCATTTGTTTCTAAAAATACATTTGTAGCGGCCGCTTCATCTCCTTGTAAAATTGACCCATCTAATCTTCGACCAGTTAATCTACATTGTATTGCATCACCAGTAGCTACACTCCTATTTACAGGGTATCCAGCTCCAGGGTTTTCTGCTCCTATTCTAAAACCATAAACAAGACCAGCAGTTACTCGACTTGCTCTTTGTCGACCATTTTCATATGCAGACCCTTCTCCGTGTCCTGTAATATTATTAAGTCGTGTATCAACTAAATTGTCGGGTGTAACATTAACGAATGTTTTAGAATCGGCAAATAAATTTGTTACGGATTCTTTATTAAAATAATCGATATAAGCCCAGATGTAACCATCAGCAGATGTTGCATTTTGAACTACGCCAAATGGGAAATTTTCACCAGATGGCATTGTAGGAATTCTAGTAGTCGTTGCTTGTCCTCCGTTATTACCTAGACATACATAAAGCTTAGAATGACCAAGAGAGTCTGTATACATTACAAAACATGGCAATTCATCTAATTGAGCATCAGCATCAAAACATGATGTATCTGTTGGGTCATAGACTTTATACGTACTTCCTACTCTAAATTCTATTTGCGGAACCAATCTCAAAACATCAGTAGAATCAATTTTAATTAAGGTCATTAGATTCTTTTTAATATCCGCCTTTTCGAGAATACTACCATCGGGTAAAGGAACTATAAATCCTGTTTCTGTTTCTGATCGACCATTAGCATCTCTATCCCAAGGGTCTGTTTTACCAATGCCTACATAATAATTTACGGCTGTAGAGTTTGGTGATTGACTAGAACTAACATCATCAATGAATCTTTCGATGTTATTCTTTCTGAAATCATCTGTTATTATTGCTGCCATATTTTTTTCTCGCTATTTAAATTTAATCTTATTTATATGAGTTAATAAATTATTTTTTAAGTTAATTATGATTCTTGTCCTCCATCAGTTATAGACCACCCTTTATTTGATCCACCAGTCAAAACCAACTTATTTCTTGCTGCTATAATTGTGTTTGTTGCTGATGCATCACCCGGTGAATCAAATGTAGCACCTGTAGAATATTTCGTATTTCCAGCATGGAATATAAATGAACTTCCACCAGTATTCGAACCATCTCCTGTCGGAACTACGCAGAATATATTATCAGCCCAGGCCACATAACATCTTCCTAATTCATCACTATTAAATGTTACATTTTGAAATATTTGTGCCATTCCTTTACCTCCGCCATTAAGAACATTGCTAATATCTAATTTATGAAATCCAATTAGAGTAACTCCAGTCACATTTGCTATATGAAGTTTAAACATTTTATTCATTTGCACTACATTTGAAGTATCAAGTCCACTTACATCAATATGCTTTAAGTTTCGACAACCTTCAAATGCTCGAGGTAAAGATGTTACATTAGATGTATTTGATATTCCTTTAACTGAGACAAAATCTGTTAGACCCGTACAATTTAAGAAACTTAATGTATTATTATCATTAGCTGAAGATGATTGCAATTCAGAACTACCTAGATAAAATTTTCTAATGTGTGTTAAGAAATTTGCTCTTCCCGCAATAACTTGGGCATCTGTAGTTCCAGGTATATTATTTGCATTGACAGGTCCAAGTGTAGTAGAACCTTCACTAAACGCCTTACAATTAAATCTTTCATAAGTACCCGATAGTTTTATAGTAAATCTTTGTGCTTCTGAAGTTTCTGCATATGCATGATATAAATCATCATCTTGATTTCCAGTTATAAATGCTGATGCGCCATCACCCCAATCAATAGATACCTGATGACCGGTTGAAGCAGCATTTTTCTTTTGTAAAGGTAACACGATCATATTGGTATTAGTGCTACCTGATGCAGGAATCTCAATCTCAATTAGAGTTTCTGTTGGAGCTCCAGTACTTATTAATTCACCATTAATTTCATCTGCGTATTCAATTTTATTTTTAATTTCATCAATAGTAACTGAAAAATCTTCGCCTTCAATAATATGATTATAATCACCGATAGGTTCATTGGCGCTAATTATAGGAGTCTTCCAATTTATAATGTTAATTTTCTTTTCATAATCTTCAGGTTGTAATTTATATCTGACATTACCACTAGTTAAGTCTTGAATAGTTGGCTCTAATCCATTAATTTCATCTATACGCGGCGCATAATATTGTATTGGGTGTTCAGCATTTGTTGGATTAGCATTGTGAAATGCTCTAAATGACATTTTCTTCATCGATGCATTAAATTTCCAATCACCTTGGAATGTTCCACTTGTTGCAAATGGTGAATCGGCAGATACTGAATTTAAATTTCTAACTTTTAATGGTGTTGTATTACTTGGAAGATAGATACCACTATCTGGGTGATCTGTATTTCCAGTATGATTAAATGCTCTAACATGAGCAACAAATAAGAACCATTGGTTTTCATTACTCTTATTCCCAACGGGAGCTCCTGGGCTAGAGCTTGTCAATCCTAAATCAAAATCTTGATAAAATGCCGAATTTAAACTTTCATTTCCACTTGTTATATTAATTGCTTCAATAGCTACATCTGATTCATTGAATCCATACCATCGAAATACTTTTACTCCGCCATCAGTTATATCAAATGGTGTTGTTCCTGCGGAATAATCAACATTACTAGCTTTTACCCATACTGATAATCGATATGTTTTATCGGTATCGATATTTACTTTTGGTGTTGTAAATCCGCCATCAGCATAACTCAATACTTTATTATTTGCACCTAAAGTACCTGATACAATCTTTCCAGTTCCAACAAAAGGTGAATCAGATGTTGATAAATCACTAGACTTTAACTGAATTGGAAATGTTGAAGATGTATATGTCCCATTAGATTGTCGACCATAATTTAATCCAGCATTAGTTAGAGATAAGTTTGTAATTACTCCGCTATTATCAATAGTTACTGATGCTTCAGCGCCAACACCCGCATTTCCTGTTTGTGTATCTTCTATTTCAACATTTTCAAATATTGCATCGGCTGTCCCACTTAATGAGGTAGTCGATATAGCACCTCCTGCAACACTATCAATTGTAATCACCAAATCATTTGTAGTATCGGCTCCTCCAAGATCAGAACCTTTTATAGTAAGAGTATCATTTTGGGAAAACCCAATACCAGATGAACCACCAGTAAAATCAATTGTATATGCTGCGCCTTGACGTTTGATTTTAAATTGAGCATTACCTCTAGATGCGGTTCCAAAAATTTCAGAAGGCTGAAATGTAGTACTTATTACACCAGCATTGGGTGAATCATAAAAAGCAATTGGAACTTTAAAAGATAAATCATTCTGACCATCGATACCACCTAATTCACTTCCTTGTACTGTAATTAAATCTCCTGGTTCATATCCACTACCTCCGCCAGTAATAGTTACATCATATTTTCCATTTGTGCGAGTTACTGTAAATTGCGCACCACTTGCACTACCTTCAGCTACTCCGGCACGAGTTGTTGTATTTGTTGGATTGGTATGAGTGATAGTAGATAAAACATATTGAGTAGTAATGTCATACTCTTTATGGTATCCAGTACCAGCATTAGTGGTTACAAGTTGAGATGAATCTAATCTTGCATAGGCCCCATCTTTATTTTGAGCTTGCCATAAAACATCGGTGTCGCCAAATGGTGTATTGTCTTTTTTCTGAATATTTTCTTGAGTTGTTCTATATGGTGAATTGTTTCCACCAGTACCAGATGCAATTGGATTTCCTAATGGTTCGAATCCGTTTACTTGCTCTAAGTGGTTTGAAACACCATCTAAATCTTCTATGAATGGTAAATTATCTGCTAGCAAATTACTTTCTCTTAGCGGAAGAAGATTTAAATCATAATTTCCTAAATTAGTATTCTGATTATACTTAACATTATAACTATTAGTATCTGACGGGTGCTTAACGTCGATTGATATACATGCTTCATCATTAGTTTTTAACTCATTAAGTTTAACATCATATTCAACCTGATCTGCTAAATCAATAATAGTTTCTCTTCGTTCATCAATTTCATCTTTAAATTTAACAATATCAGAATCATAACCTTCTTTAATATTAATATCTTTAATGTAGAAATATTCACCATTAGCATCTCCAGTATATCCATCATTACCTCTGATAGCAATACCACTCATGGTAGAAACAAATCGAATCACTGGCCTAGGGTCGGATTGCAATCCCGGTGGAACAAATTTATGTTTAAATGTTCTCCAACTACCTTTAGTCGTAATCACCTGTGGTTCAGACCCGTATGCATCATAACCAGCAATTGGCCCAGTCATAATTTGATGCTCACCTATTGGATTAACAAAGGTAGGATTACCCAATTCATCATTTATAAATTGTCCTGTATCTTCATCAGTGGCTTTAGGATTAATACCTGCCATAATATGAATCTGTTCTAATTTTGTATTAGTCGAAGGTATGAATATTTTACCACTTATTTCATATATTTCACCAGGTGTATATAATTGTCCAATGCCAAACCCGCCTTCCGCGTCTCCAATAGAAATATAATGTAGTCCTGTATTATTTGCAGTAAATTTTAATACTCCGTATTTTCCTTTTGGAACACCAAGTAGTGGTACTGGGTCAATAGAAACTTCCGATGGTACAAATTCTTGACCAACATCAGCGCCATCATTTGGAGATAATCTATTGACTAAGGCTGGAACTATTAATTCACCACCAAAATTAATTGCCCCGTCGGTTGCTGATATACTTGTAACATCGGTCGGCCGATAATTTTGTGTTTCGAAATCTGGGTGTCTATTATCACGACCTACAAAATTAGTGTCGTTTATATTTTTATCCTCAACTATACATTGAAAATTGCCTTGATAGACTCTTTTTCTTTTTTCACGAACAATTGCATTTTCTATTTTCCAATTATATTCATATAATCTTTCACGATTAGAAACAAGTGTATTATATTCATCATTACCAGTAAGTCGGTTTGCATTACGATCTACAATATGGTCAATTAAAATTTTAGGGTCTGTAGAATTAGCAGGTATATAAATCTTATGAACATTGTTACCTTCAGTAATCAAACCATTATCAATTGGCTCTACTTTTATAAAGGCACCAGCGCTATTTATTTCATCGGGTGACGCGTGATGATAAACTTGAATTACGTTTTCTCCGATTGTTAAATATTCCGATTCAAATACAAATAAACCATAAGTATCATCTAGCGGATTAATATTAGTTCGTTGTGATTGTTGATCAAGTGTATCTCGTATTACAGAAGAGTCAGTTTTATAATAATCAATTGGTACTCTTACTCGACTTATTGAATCTGTATTAGTATCATCAACTCTTAATTGATGACCATTATGTGCTAATCTCCATGCGCCTTCGGGGTCGCCTGCATAAAAATATATTCTGCATAAACCTTCGATTGAAGAGTTAAAAGTAATTTCTTTAGGACCATATCCATCAGTTCCTTTACCACCATTTTCAAAATCAATAGAAAGTATACGTTCATTAGGATTACCAATTCCAAAATTTATTCGATTTGTATTTAATCCAGCAAAATGACCAATTTTTTCTGCACCTATAAATAAGTTAGCTGGTTTATTTTTATCATTGATCTTGATTGCATTAAATGAAATTTCATATGCTTTATCTTTTTCCCATTTAAAGTCATCTTCAATATAAGCACCACCTTCACCAAGATTAACAGGTTCATTCGTTGAAAATTTAATGTTTCTTGTTAAGTAAAATGGATTATCGTTTGTAAGATGAGCAAGTGCATTTTGTTTAGATTCCACATTACCTTTTCCTACATCATAAACTTCCATTTGAAATTCATTTAATCCGAGACCTCCAATTTTGTCATCAGCAATTTTAATTTTATCGCCTTGATTAAATCCTAAGTGATTACCTACAAATTCAATATGGCCACCTTCTAAATTGCCAGATACATCTTGTCTATAAATTATATCAGTACCAGAACGTCTTGTGGTTACATCATTACCATCAGAATCTTCAATGGTGAAATCTGGTGTCAGCCCTTCAACATTTCTTAATAAGAAATGATTAGTTGGGTGAACGTGTGAAAGGTTTAACTCTTCTCTGTCTATAGTAGAACCTTTTTTAAGAGATGCAGGAGTGGTACCTTTTAGAACTAAACCATCATCACCGGAATTGGCCAATGTATTTTTTAATGTAATAGCAGTTTGTGCTCCCTTTACTTGAGCAAAAGTATAACTCTGTGATGTTTCTGTTGTTGGTATAGGATTATGATTAGGACTATCGGCAGATAATCTATCAAATGTTATTCCTGTTAAATCAGTTTCTGTAATTAAATATTTTACATCACTAGATTTATCCTTTCCACTTACATAAATATCTCTTACACTTATCCCTGCTGGAAATCTCAAACCTTCATGTGCCAAAACTTCATTTGATAATACTTGGTTAACTGTAGGAGTTCTGCCTTCAGAATCAATAACATCAATTCTAGGTCTAGCTATTTCAATCGATCCTACTTGAAGTGTTTCAGCATTAATAAGTCCAATTTGCATTTTCAAGAATAAATCTTGTGTAGTTGAAGTATCTGATTCATCATAGTTAAATGATAATTCATTTATATTTGTACTAACTCTTCTCCCATCACTTACTCTATATATTCCTTGGTCAGTATAGTCTCTAGATGATTGAGAATCAGAATCCGTAGGATACTTATTTTTTAAATATCTTCCATTTTGTCCAATTTGGTTTTCATTATGGAATATATTTGAAGACCGAGTAATATAACCTACTATCATATGCCATTCATCGGGTAATATACCTTCACTAGATAAATTATTAAAATTTAGTGTTGTAAATGTATCAGTAATTGAACTAGTAGATTTATCTCTAAATGGATTCGCTGCAGATGAACTATCTGCTAATTGTAATAAAGGCTTAAATTCGAATTGAGCATTATTGGCGCCTGGTTTAAATTTAACAAAAAAGGTAAGTCTAAAATCATCTCTTTTGTGATCACCTTGAATATTATTAGCTTCAGTTATAGATACACCAGGAGAAATAAATCCCCCTGCTTGAGTAGCTGAAAAGTTAGATGTCTTGCGACCTATCCAAACTAATTCGGTATTACCAAACGGACCACTATCAGTAAATTTTCTTATTGAGTCTGCATTATCTTCATTCGAATCAGTATTACCTAAAGCACCCCATAAACCACCAATTATTGATCCCGCAGGTACTGATCCATTTGATGTACCCGGCAAGAATGAATTTAAGCCTGGCCTCCATGGTAATTGATTAAATCTAGTTAATAGATTAGTATCATATTCGGGCTCATATTCTTTTACAGATGAACCAGAAGAAGGTAATGAACCTTCATAATTAGGATGTACACCTGCTAATTTAGAATCTTTAACTAAAGTACCAACACTTAAAGTATTTGAAAAAGTATTATTAGTAAAATAATTTGAATTAATTGCAGGTGTATCTGAAGATGTTACATCTACTATTGGCAATGAGCTTGTAGATATTTTCTTTATACCAAAACTAGGGTCATACTTTTCAATAATTGTATTAGCAATTGGTTGGCCATCCGCTCTAGATATTTTAATATTTTTAAATAATGTAGCCCATTCATAATTATTTATTTCAGCTATATCACCACTTGTTTTGCCATTATAATTTGAAAGAAATGCTATTGAAAAGAATTTGGCCCCGTGGTCAAATTTTGTACCACTTGATGTTGCTTGGCTTATAGGATTTTCAATAAAGTCATAATCATATATTGCATCTTCGCCAGAGGTTGAAGTTCTTAAAGGATTAGTCGAAGAAGATTGAACTTCATAAGAACGTACTCTTGGGTGAGCACTTCTCAGTAATATATCATTTCTTTTAGGATTAAACCCACCTATATCTTTTCGTATTTCTTCTGTATCACCTTCCCCAAGAGTTTTAACAAAAAACCAATTAAAAGTATCTTTCCTATCGGTTGCAAGATATTCACCATTTGCATTATAAGAAATTATTCCTACATACACTCTATTATTACTTACAAATGATTCTAGATCAATTTCAAAGTTATATGTTGCATCATCTTCAATAGGAATTTTAAAGTCAGCATTAAACCAAATAGCATTTCCTTTTGCAATAATTCCTTTATAACCATCATTCCAAAATACACCATTTGAACCACCTCCACCATCTATTTGTTGTATAAGTCTAGTCTTAATATAAGGTGACCAATCTGTATCTCTATAATTTATTTGCGGCAAATATATTGGATCACTTGCTTCTAGTTTTCCTCTTAATGTACCATATTCAGCTCCATTATTTTGTTGTTCTACTGAACCATCAGCACCAATTTTTAATTTAGTATAATTATTTAAAGATAATATTGCTGTTACGCTAGAGCCTCGTAATAAAGGTTTGAATATTGTACCTCTTTCGCCATTACTAATATGTGGGTGGGAAGTTATTCTTACTTCACCTGATACTAATCTATATCGCATTGATAATTCGGCCGACGGCTGATCTGAATTGGCCGGTATGGAAGAAGTTGCAAAAGGTAATACTTCTCTTTGCATTGATTCATATATGTAACCAGCTTCATTGTTTATTACGAAACAATGACCAAACCTTTTCCTAGACCATGTACTTCTTGTGTCGATAGAATAATTATTACCATTTCTATTGGTTGAAAAGTTACCTGAAGTAGTATTACCAGATATTAAATTATCTTTAACATATTCTCTAAAGTTTCCTGTTCCTAATTCACAACTAGATGCATCATGTGTATATCCTATAATTACTTTATTCCCAGTAACAGACGCGATCTTAGTAACCATTGCTTGTTCAGCTTCAGCTCTATCAGTATGACCAGATTCAAGTCCATCATAAGTATCATAATGGAATACAGAATATTTTTTAGTATCAATATCAAGAATAACTAAGTTGTGGCCTCTTTTCTTAACTCCTACAAATCCTCTTTTTTGTGTAGCCTGTGTACTAGTTATAGATTGGCCACTAATTGCAGTATCATAGATAATACTATCATCACTAAATTCAACACCGGCACGTCCGCTTCTATTATCAAGTTGTTCACCTACTACCTTAAATGTTAGAACTTCTTCTTTATATTTGTCATCGGCTATTGCTCCATTATCTGTAACCATTACTTCGGCTCTGACAGAGCTTGGTCCTAAACGTCCTATTTGTCTAACCGAAACTTCTCTAACATATCCATCACGACCTTTCCATGTAGTACCTGCTAAATATTTACCACTACTACCTAAACTTATATCTGTCGGTTTAATTGATAATTCAATAGTTGAAGATTCATCAATTTGCGCACCGGTTTTAATTCCAGTGGCATTTCCGTCAAGTGTTATAAATTTATTTTCGTATGATAAAGCATTAATGCTAGTTAAAATTAAATTTTCTGCATTACCTTTGATAGTAAATCCGGTTGAATTTTCACTTGCTTCATTTCCTTCATTATCGAATTGGCGTATTCGTAATCCACTTTCATGGTCATAGAAAATATCTTTTTTATTATTAATATTTGGTTGAGTGGTTTTATAGAATGCAGAGAATTTTTCATAAAGTATAATTTCAAGTAATACATTGAAGAAGTATTCAATCCAACCAGGTTGCCATTTTGGAGAATGCTGACCTTTTGCAACAGTTTGTTGAATAGCAGCTAACCACACTCTAACACCATCGGCAATATTGATTCTCAGTGGTGTAGAATCTTTAGATCGTAATGATGCTAATTCTAAATATAAAGCAGCAAAGAATTTTAAACCAGATGGGTGAATCAATTTATTATAATCAGTATCCCATCGCTCAACTGAAAGATTGGTTCGAACTACATAAGAAAATTCTTGATAATAATTACTATCGTGAAGTTTATTACCTTCTGATAAAAATCCTTTCTTACCAGACCAAGCAAAGGTTCTTGGATAAGAAGTACCAGTTGCCGATAAACCATAATTAGTTTCGACTATTGGACTAGTACTACTTGAGGTTGACTCACCTTCTAATGATGTTGCGATAATATTACCTTGTCCTTTATTTGTAAAGTTAACACTACCACTATTATCAAAGTTGATGTTAATTACTTTATCTAAAATAGGTAAAGAATTACTATTTACAAAATTTTTGAATTCATTATCAGTACAAATTCTTTCAAAAAATGCAAATTGATATATGTATAATTCGCCATCTGGGCTTAAACCGGTTTCTCCAAAACCAGAACCTCCTACACTATCATCGTTACTTCCAAATCCTAACATCGAAGGGTATAATGACATCTTTCCTAAAGTGTCAATATCTAAGCCAGTATTTGAAGGTGTAATAGATGTAGGTTCATTATCAGTTTCACCTGAGTCGGTCATTGAAAATTTTATAGCTCCAATCTTATAGGTGCCTGAACTAGATGAAATTTCATTGGTCGTATTTCTTTCTGCTTCAATGCTAATCGCCAATCTAATTCGTTGTCTAGCAAGATTGGCAATCTCTTGAAATGGAAAATCATTCGTTCCAGTTACAAATGGTTCACTTGTAGTACCAATGGTTTTAGTGAAAGTATTCTCAATACCAAAGCTTCCATTAATAATTAACTTACCTTCATCATCAATCTTTACTGATATTGCTCCGTTTCGTGATGAAAAAACTTGTAGTTCGTCTACTTGTTGTTCAAGAACATTACTTGTAGCAAATAAAGGAGTTTCTTTATATGCGTTCTGATTATTGGTATCAGTTACACTTGTAGGATGTGTAACATTTTTTCTAAAATTTCTACCAAATTTGAAATCTATAAAAAATGTACCAGAGCGAGTGTCTTCAAATCGAGCATCTCTATAAAAGTGTATTCTTCTAGAATTTTCAAATCCTTTTTTATAAAAATATTTTTCTAACGTATCAGAAACATCTGCAGTCCCTTGGTAATTACCATCGGATGCTTTAAATAAAACATCTTTTGGATAAAATACTGAAGCAATCTCATCAAAGAATATTTTAAAGAATGATGAAACACTTACTTCACTTCCTCTAGTATTATAATATTCTACGATTTTTTTGTAAAGAACATTTCTATCTAAATTTTTCGCATTTGGTATACCTTTTGCAATTTCTTTTGATATTCTTCCTAGATAGTCATCAGTAGTTTTGTCAATATCATGCTCTTCTAAAATTCTTTGAACTACATTAGTAGGTGATGCCACTACATTGTTTAGCGTAAATATAGTATTTACTAATATATCAGTTTCAATAATATCATCAATTCGATATCCAAAACCTGGTTTATTAGGAGAAACCGAAACAACCTTTCCAGCATCAACTACAATATCTAAAGTTAACCCTTGTCCATTACCACCTTGAGTTGGAATGTCGGTGAAATTAACTAAAGTAGTTTCAGTAGGAGATAGTGCATTGGTTAAAGCAATTGTATTTATTTTTCCTTTTGAATATGATGCAGAAGTAGTAGTCTGTGGTTGATTTAAATCACCTCCAACATTTTCTTGCCAAGTAACATTTTCTAAATTTTCGATTTTAGAACCAATTGGATCAGATTGCCAATCTTTATCATAAAAATCTACAGTAGTAACACCATCAATAATTGAAGCCATTACCCAAGTTTTAATAAGAGCACCTGATGAATTACCACTACGAGTTCCTATTCTCATTATATAATATTCAGGCTGAGTTAAACCTTGATATATAATGTCAGCATCTAAATTACTTGCTATTTTTTGGTCTTCAGTTAATTGAGCGTATTTCTGATTATACGTAGATGGTACAAATTCGGACACATCTAATCCAAGTTTAGCTTCAGATAATTTTAGGTCTTCATATCTTAATTCTCTAGCGCTTTCATTAGTATTAATAAAACTTAATCCTTTAGCTACACCATCTATGTTCATATAATCATAATATTCTTGTAAAAGACGTATTAGATTACTAGCATTACCTCTAAGTTGTTCAGGTATTAAAGATTCAACACGGGCAGATTCCGTGTTATGCGGATGTATAGCAAATGATTCAATAGCTTCGTGTGACATATTTTATTAATCCCTTGATACAGTAGTATAAGTTGAAAGACCAGCAGATCCCGCAATACTAATATTATCAATATCACCTTTTACACTTGTTCTTTCAACATCTATTTGCAAAATTTTCTTTCTTTGTGAAATGATATCATCAGAAGCGGGCCGAACTTCGACTCTCAATAATTCATCGACATCATTTTTTAAATTTGATAAATCAATTTGGCCAGTTGCCGGATATATAAATCCAACATTTGGTGTTACTATAACTTCTCGACCTTCTTCGTCAATCCGAGATGCAAAGACTTGCCGCTTTTGTGTATCTCCGGCAATTGGTTTGTCTGATAAACTTGCGGTTTGCCCACCTATTGAAATGGTCGATGTTTTAATCATCGACTCAGCCTGAGTTATTTTACCATCTATTGTAAATCCAAAGTCGAGTGAAGCAGTATCTAAAGATGAAGCAGATATGTTAACATTTTTATATGAATATACTCTAGCTACATTATTTAAAATTGCAGGATTAGAATTATCAATAGCAGCCAATAAATTAGAATGTCTAAACACTCCGTCGAAATTATTTAATTTAGTTTGATTATAATTAACAAGAGTCTGTTTAATCGTTGAAGATAAAGCTCCAGCGGAAGAATTTGTTCCACTTGGATCGTATTTAAAGAAAATTTCAAAATAAATATATGTATATTCGGGGTCAACAATCACTGGAGTTATTCCAACCATTTTTTTAGATTCTAATAATGAAAGAACCTCTGCTTTTTGTAAAGGTGTTAAGAATGGAGCAGCTGTAGGTTTTATAGAAATATAAACTTTACCAAATTGTGGAATAGGCTCGGTCTCTCCACCCCAGGCTGATACATTATCGAGCCCGGTGAAATTTTTCATAATAATAGACTTATAGTCATCAGATGTAACAGCTCTTTCTTGAGATATAAAAGACAATGGAGCATTATATTTAATTGAGTCAATATCTTCTACATCATTTCCTCCAGCAGCTTTTGATATAGTAGTAACCGCCGCGGTTCCTTGTTCATATTCTAAACCAGACTGACCTTCAGTAAATCTAAAAGTAGTCGCACCATTAGCAAGTGGACCATCAGAAATTAGATATGTTAATCTTACTAGACCAGAAGATTCAGGTCTCCTACCAAATAAATTATTTCCGAATCTTATTTCAAAATTTCCATCTGCATTTTCATCAATAAAATAAATTTTTGAAGTACCATCTACATTAGGAAATTCTGTGAACTTAGAGAATACTTGTTCGGTTCCATTGACAGCAGCAATAGTTGGAAATACTTCAACTTTAAGCGTTGATGTATCTACTCTTTGAGAATTAATTACAAATCTTTGGTCATAACTATTATCGATTGCATAATTTTCAACTCGTGTTGCGCCTTGTTTAATTATTAGATTATTAAATGTAAAAGTTCCGTTTGTATTATCTCTAATAGCAACTGCTATTTCTGATGTTTCAAATGTGAATGTTACTTCATCAATTACTGTTGTAAATTTTGTTCCCTTTGGAAGAGTTAAAGTACTATTAGTAGAATTTTGTTTAGCATTTAATACTAACCTTACCGAAGCAGATGGTGCAGTTACAGATTTAGGAGTATATCCAAGAAGCTTAGCCCTGGACACCACATTTCCTCGAACCTGAGCCGAATCAAGAAAAGATTCATTCATAGCCATGTGAGCATTAACCGCATTATAATGAGTATTATACGCAAGAATATCCATTAGTTGGTCTAGACCAGAACCAGTAAAATCAAAATCTCTAAATGGTCCACCACTTCTTTTGAAATATTCAACAAGATTAATTTTAATCTTCTCAAAATCTAGTTCTGTAGTATTAAATTGTGACATATTATCTTAACCTCTCTAAGTAAAAATCTAAAGTTTGAGCACCAGGTATACCAATAACATTAAACGTTACAGATACATTATATTCATTCAACTCTGCATTATCTCTAACATTAACTTTTACTGTTCCCACCCGCGGTTCTAAACTTCCTATCATATCTTTTATTTTATTTCTTAATGATTCAATAGCATATACATCATTATTTTCAAATAATGAATCGAAAATACCGCTACCTACATTTGGATTAAATAATCTTTCACCTCGATTTGTTAATAATAAATTTTTAACAGATTGTTTTACAGCGTCTATATCAGTAATAGGTCGAATATCATTATAAGCAGGGTGGGGAATAAAACTTAAATCTAGGTCTGCAAATACACGATCTGGTTTAATCGAAATATTTGAAGCTCCATTTTTATTGTAATCTGAATAACCCATATCAACTATTTATATGATTTAACAAAAAATTATTTAGGTAATTGATGAGTATATCCAAGATTCGCTAGCTCTAAGTGTTCTTCATAAGTGTTAGTATATTGGGTCACATATCCAGTACCATCCATCGAAACCTTATACATGAAATGTGGAGTAAAACTTTCTGATGAATAAAATTGTTGTTCGACAAATTCTTCGTCTGTGAGTGTTCCAAGTAAAATATCTTCATATATCGGTAATGCTCCACCAAGTGAAATTGGAATAAAGTTTTTTGATTGAGGTGATTCTTTAATTTCGTCAATCGATACATTCTGTGTCCAAGATATCATAACTAAATAACATTTGTATGTAACTTTATCTATCTCTACTTCTGCATCGAATAAAGCTTCAACATAATCTTTAATCATTTCACTATAAGTGTTATCTGTAAATGTAGGTTCAGCACCACTTCTCATTTGTGATATAGTATATGCACTAGGAACAAAATTAGCTGTATAATCTTTAGTTTTAAATTTAAAAGCTGATGGAACTATTTCACATGCTTCTTGTAGTCCAAGTCTTTTTCTAAATCCAAAACCATATTCTGGGTTACTTTCTCTGATACCAAATCCCATATCATAATAGAGCACAGAAGATAATTCTTCTTTGTATTGTGGATTAAAATCTCCGTTAACCCATCTTTCATTACCATTAACATCTGGCCTTTTTCTCAATGTATTCATAATTCTGCTATTGAATCTAGATATGGCCGACAACATATCAGCATATGCTTCTTGTTTACATATTAGCAAAGCTAATCTATCTATAACTGATGGTACTGAAGCGTTTGGGTTTGTTAGATAATAATCAAACACCGTACCATCTGGGTATCTTCTTTTCCAATCTTTAGGAACTCTACCAAAAACTTGCCTTGCTTGATTAGATAGAGCATACCTATTTGAATTTCTAGAACTACTTTTAGTTTGATTTCCAACCGCATCGGCATAAGCCCTTTCCAATTGTTTCATATATAATTTCTCTGCTTTTATCATTTCATTCATAGCTTTAACTGCTTGAACTTTTGTAAACTCAGATTCTGAAGTTATGTCATCATCAGTTTTTGGTAATTCATCAGGTGCTATTTGTTGATCAGCAACTTCTGTGAGGTCTGGTTGTTCGGGTGCTGGATTTATATTCTCAACCTGATTAACAGTAGTAGGTGTTGGTGCTAATGTACCATCATCATTCTTTTTTGCTTCTACTTTAGGAACATCATCACATATGCTAATACCTTCTAATAATTTGACTGGGTCTTTTATTAAATCTAATGTTTTTTGAATATCGGGTACAAGACCTTCCCATTTGGCCTTAATCGCATCAAGGTCGTTTAATAAATTTTTCGCTGCCTCTGAACCAGGTATTTTAGCGCCATCAATTAAATCTTTTATCTCTTGTTGAAAATCTGGTATTTCTGGTATTTCTGGTATAGCCTTTTTCAAGTCCTTTTCTAGTTGTTCAGCTGCATCTTTTATATCCTGCAATGCACCAGCACCAAGGTCTTTTAAATTATCAAGTTTATCTTGAAGAGCATTTTCTGCTGCCTCTAGTTTTTTCAATAATGGATTTTTACCGCAATCTAACATTTTATTTCCTTAACTTGGTTGTCCATTTGCAAATACATTTTGACTTCCTACAGCAACAGTAGTACATCCACTTATTCCATCGCCAACTCTTCCTATTCCTAAATTATTTACTTTTACGTTTGGTGAACCAGAAGATATGGCTGCAGCATGAGCACCACAGGGTGTTGGTGGTAATTTATGTACAGTATTATTATGGGACTGACAAGATACTGGTCTCCCATTTACAAATACATTTCCGCTACCCTGTGCTCGAGTCATACCTGAGCAATGGCTGGAATCATTATCTCCTATTCTAGTTACGGCTGCCATGTTTCTATTTATTCATCTGGGTAAAGTTCTTTAAGTTTTGCTGAAAAAGTAGTTGTGTCTGTATTAACAACATGATTAAAATTTATTACTTCTGGTGTTTGAGTAACACCCTCTGCATTTTCATAACTTATAGTTGCTGTATATGTTTTTGTTATAGATGTTCTTGAATCTTGAATAGCAGAAAATACAGTATGTCCATCTGGCACAGATGCAAATGAAGTACTTGTTGTAGGTTGAACTATATTTGGAAACTCTTGTTGTTTTAATTCAAACTCTTCTGTAGTTAACTCTCTTTCTGCTTCAATTATACTACCATTTGGACTATCAAATACTGCATCTTTAAACATTATACTTTTATCTGAAGGAAATGATTTAATTTCATCTTGGTCATATGCGTCTTCATAAGAACCCGATAAAGTAATTGCAGAAGAAGAAGTTGATATAGTAATTCCACTATCTTGAGGTGAATTTGAATCAATACAGGCAATAGCAGTTATTACTTCATCAGAAACGGTTGGTGTAATAGTTCTGGTGAAAGTTTCATTTCTAATTACATCTTGCGGGTCTGTTATACTAATTGCCATTTTGTCTTCCTAATAATTCTTGCATTTTAGGTTTAAAAGATTCGATAAGCTCATGTTCTTCTTCGGTATGTGGTTCTTCTGGTATATCAAACTCACATTGAATTAAATGATTGAATGATTGTGGTATATCATTAAAATCTGTATAAGCTTCTACTTTTCCGTTTTTAAAAATTTTAAATTTTCCTTTCATCAATTCAAGTTAATTGTTGCACCATTAATATCTACATCAGCTGCACAAGTAATATCTATATCTTCAGTTGCATCTATGTCTATTGCAGCAGGAGTAGTCATTGTGATTGTTCCTAAAGCGTCAATATCTAAAATACCTGGTGTATCATTAGCAGTTGGCGCAACTTCTATTTTATAATTTCCATTAATCGTATCTATCTTAGTATTTGATAGTTCTGTTAAAGTTCCTATTACGCTTTGTTCATAATTTTTAGCAACAAATCTTTTACCACTACCATTAATTTTTTCATTTAAATTTCTTTTCACATGAAGTTCATAATCGATTGATCGAGGTGAATCCAATGTATGTAGACATGACACTACATATTTTGCTGAATGGTCGACCGTGTCAAGTCTATTATTGTTAATTTTAATTTGTTGATTTTTTCCTACTTCAAGAAAATCAGACATACATACTTTCTCATGTTTATTACCATGAATCAAAAGGTGATAATCTTTTTCTACTTCTAAATAATAGTCACCTTTTACTAAAGTTCTAACATCTTTGTCAACAGTTAAATTACAAAAACCCTTTACATTGACATGTTGATCTTTAATAACAACTTGATAATTATTTCCAGTTACATATGTAGTTTTACTACCTGATGAATCTATTTGCTCAAATGTTCCAGCGCTATGTTGAATAACAATTCTTTCTTTAGTGGGTGTTTCGTCAAATTCAATTACATGACCACAATCATAATTCTTAACATGATTAAATGGATATGTTGGGTGACAAACTTCTTTCTGTTCTTCGTGAATCCACCTTTTTACTTCAAAAAATTTATCATCTTTTTTAATAACATTTTTTAATGTGTCGGTTGTAGGAGGTTGTGCAGTTGGTACTCCAACTTTTTTGCCATCTTTGTCAACATATTTAGTATCATCTACAGATGTATTTCTATTTCTAAATGAATCGGTATCTGCATAATCAGACCGAGATTGTCTAGGATTATCAATATCATTATCAGTTCTCGGATGTTCTCCGTATGGATCACGAAAGCCAACTTCACCTTCTACCTTTGAAAGAGGCGTTCTAGATGGTAAGGTTCCTAACACAATAGGGTCTTGGCATGCTTCACCATCTCTAAAAAATCCAACTACCCAAGAGCCTTGAACAACTCCCGTTGCCGATTCACCAATGCCTGAACAGGATGCAGAAGTAATAGGCATCATTACATGAGCCCATGGTAATTTTTGAGTTGGTATACCACTTTGTCTATTTAAATCTTCTGTATGATATCCAAAACATCTTACTTTAATTCTTCCCATTTCATAAGGGTCGTAAATATCCTCTACTACTCCCGTAAACCAATGAAAGTTACCTGATAAAAAATTATTATTTTTATAGTCCATATTTTTATATTTCAGAAAATACTGAATCCTTTTTCACTTCTAAACTACACATATGTTTATCCTCTTGCTCTCCAAATTCAAATTTATGCATTACTGATGTAACTAGATATTCACCTGACAAAAGAGTATCAATATGTCGGGTTTCATAATCTTCTGAATTAAATCCTTTATAAGAATTAGCCTCCATAGATTTAGGAAATAATAATCTAATTTTTCTTCCTGCATTTAAACTAAAATCACCATTTAATTCTATATTATGAGTCATAGTATTTAGTTTAGCATTAAAGGCATTTAATGTTTGTATGCCTTCTTGTAATTCTTGATTATAGTTTGTCAATGTTGAGCCAAACGCTAACGAATTAGTTGATATAAATTCTTTATGAGCATTAGGTAAAGTATTTAATGATCGGCTATAATCTTTTCCAATTTGAAAAGATGAAGACAATAATACAGAATTTCCATCAGCTAATTTGTTATTTTTTACTCTTTGACCGCTTTGTCCGTTATAATCAAATGTTTTATTTCTATAAACTTTATTTGCTATATCTAAAAAGTTATTATCTGATGCATATGCGCCCTGAGCACCTTGCATTATTTTTGATAATCCTAATTTAGAAGATACTTCTAAAATTCTAGAGGCCCTTTCTTTATAATCCTCAACACTACCTGGCACAGCTACATATCCTTTTAAATAGAGATAATCATTATAAACCGGGTTAAGGTCTTTATCCATCAAGTATGATAAAGAATATATTCTGACGACGCTATCTATTGATTGAAAAAAATAAAATGGAGCACCTGATTCGTCTCTAGCAATTTTTCTAAAATATTCAATTGCTTTTAATGGTTCTTGGATATTAATTATTCCTCTATGACTAGTAGAATCTATTCCTCTTATAGCTAATTGGCTATAATCTAAATCATCTGTAAGAATTCGTTCTATATTTTCTGTAGCTGCGCCAGAATATGCCCTTGAAATTTTTTGAAATTTAGAATTATATGCATAAGGAGAAATACCTTTAAGTGTATACGCTTGTTGATTAGCATTAGTTGTCGATTTAGCATATTCTGAATATTCAGTAATAATAACTTCAACCTTTCTACTCATAGGAAGTTCTGATCCTATTGGATGTTTTTCAAATTCTAAAACTAATATTTCTTGTCCAATTAATGCAAATGATTCAAAAAAGTTTATAACATCAGAAATAGTTACTTCTACAATTATTGAAGGTAAAAATAAACTTTCTCTAATAGTAATATTAGTTATTAAATCGTTTATAATTCTAAAGTCACCCGAATGATTATATAATTCAGCTGAGATCAATCTGAAATGTGACGGGTCTATACTTCTTCCACTTGATGATAATGTAGTTGCCATAATTTATTTCCTAATTACTATAGCCACCGCCGCCTGTAGCAGGTGCGGGTGCGGTGCCACCACCATATCCACCACCAGCGCTACCTGAAGAAGATACAGAACCACCACCGGTTCCTCCACCGCCACCACTAGAAGCAGTAGATACAATGCCAGGTGTTGAACCAATTCTTGTAAGGCCTTCATTTAATCTTAATTTAAATTCTTGTACAAAGTCTTGAATAATATCTGGTCTAACTACTTTAATTTGGCTTTTATCCTCATTAACTTTAATTGCTTTTTGATAATGACTTACAAAATTAAGCGGGTCTTGCCCCTGTAATGAAATTTCATTATCATAAGTTAAAAAAGTATATTCATTTGTTTCTTCACCTGTTTCGGGGTTGAATGTTTTATATTGTGGCTTTTCTAAACCAAATAACATATCATGTCCATTTATTATATCTTCTTGTACAAATGGTTGACCACCATCTCTATAATAATAACATGGAGCATTTCTTGATGTATTAAATGAATGTTCTCTTCCGTCAACTCGACGATAAGGTTGTAATCCATCGTATAACATATTTCCATTAACAAAATATGGTGTAAAATAAGAACTAAATACATCTAATGCCGCCTCTGTTCTTCCAACATTATCATCTTGAGATTTATTTAAAAATTCTCTATATGGTAATTGATTAATTGCGACATCACCAAAGACTCTTGAATCAACTTGATCTACAGATGCAATAACATTTCTATCAAACCATTTAAATAATTCTACACACCATTCAACCCTTTCAGGTGTCATTGTTTTTTTATAGAATGAAGAACTTCCGTACCCTTGGTGATTTGCTTTTACGCCTTCTCTATATCCGTTTTCACCATTTACTCCAATGATCGGCCAGTCATCAAATGTAAATGATATGTTACCTTGAAGAGTTGCGGATTGTCCACCTTCATCTCCAGTAAAATCCCAAGTAGCTAAAGATGATTGGTCAAAACTCAATATTTTAGTATTTCTTAATCTATTGGATAATTCAAATATAGGATCACCCATGAATAAAGTTCTGTCTGAAAAATCGTTAACATATAATTGATTTAATGATGAATCCCATTTTACAATTTTAGCAGTTGAAAAATTTCTATAAAGTCTTAAATCTTCATAAGATAAATCTAAGCCAGACAGAGTATTTGAAATATGGTCATATGCTACGGTTGCTACATCTTGTGCGTCGTCTTGTAAGCCGGTAGCTGTAGCTATTCTATTAGCAATCCTAGGTTTTAGAGTAAAGCAACCAATAGAGTCATAGTCTTTTGTAAATTCTGCTTCAATAGAAGATGTTGCTTTAGGCCAATCTTCTAATCCTTTTTTTAATTTTTCATTTACAATAAAAAATGTCCAATAATAATCTGGTGTACCATATAATCTTTGAGATAAATTATCAGGTCTTTCACCATCATTAATAGTTATATTTTTATATCCGGCAACACCATCAGATAAAACGTCATTTACATCAACATGACGAAATAAATCTACAATCGCTTTTGGTTCTCCGGCGACATTTAATTGTGTTAATGGAAAATTTCTAAAAAAGCTCATAATATTCTTTTACTTTCTCTTAATCTGTTTTGATATGAATTTCTAGATTCTTGTCTTTTTTGGCCAAAAGTTCTTAAATCTTCATCAGATTGGCCATAGGTATTACCATCTTCAGTAGTATCTGCTGGTTCATATTTACCAATGGCAAGTCCCACTGCTCTAGATGTACCTTTATTAGAGATACCCACCGAGTTCATCAAATCATCGTCATCGGCTACCTGATCAGCATGGAACTCAACTATATTGTCGAGATTCTCAATGTCATTTCTTTCAAGAGCTCTTGCTTCTTGATATGTCATTGAAACATCAACTTCTAATGGTGCACCATCTGGGTGCCATGCCGCGGCTGTAGTATTAAATGTAGCATTAAAGTTTTGAAGATAACATGCCATAATTCCTGGTATAAATTTATTTGTGTTAACTCCTTTTTCATTGATTCCCGTAAGAAAAGCAATTTCCCAAACTGATGGATATGTTAAGAAACCTGCAGAATCTGCCTTTTTTCCCATTCTTCCGGCATACATATATTTTCTAAATCTATGGTGAATCTGTTTTATTGACTCAGCCTCTTTTTGATTCTTCGCAATCATTTTAAAATTAAAAGTAAAAGTTCTAATTCCTGCACCTTGATATGCGGTGTTTTGAAACGGATTTGCAATTATTCTATTAGCAAATGTTATTTTATCTACAAAGCCTTCAGCACCGGCTAGTTTGGCTCCTTTTATTCCTCCAGCTAATAACGCTTGTATTATAGTACCAGGTTTAGAAAAGTTTCCGCCTAATTGAGCTACTGCTTTACCCTTAGTGCCTTCGGTTCTATTTAGAGTGTCACTCAATCCTGCCCCAAACATTCCCAAATCAATTGTTGATAATGTAGCATTATCAGCAAATGCTATGTTTGCAGGACACGGAAGATATATCGAACGTCTTACTAGATTATATGTTTTATCTCCTTTAGCATTTATATCTTCTTTTTCAAAACATGTAAATCTTATTTGTGGTCTATTAGGATTAGATGCTAAGTCTTCGGGGAATCTTAAATCTTCACGAGATTCAACGGTTCTATCTGGCACCATTGCATCAGGTAGAGTGTGAAACTTACCTTCACCGGTTATATCGTCGCCACTATTATTCTCTCGGGCCATCACATTCCTTGCATTTTGTAAATTGCCGTCGGTAACATTAATTCCGCCAATACCCATTGCGTTTCCAGTCGTCATATTACTTTGCCTTTGCTGAACGTTATAAATACCATCATAACTCTATTTATAGGAATTAGCATGGCTTATCGTGGAAAATATAAAGTTAAGAAACCAGAAAAATACGAAGGTGATTTTAAAAATGTTATCTATCGTTCTTTATGGGAGCGTCAGTTTTTTAGATGGTGTGAATCAAATGACGATGTAGTTCGCTGGTCTTCAGAATCTGTTGTAATTCCTTATCGATGTAAAACTGATGGAAAGATGCATCGTTATTTTATGGATGTGAAAGTAAAGTTTACATCTGGAAAAGTATATTTAATTGAAATAAAACCAGAAATACAAACCCAACCACCAAAAACTCAAACTAGAAAAACAAAGAAATATATTAAAGAGGTAATGACCTATGCAAAAAATATTTCTAAGTGGGAGCAGGCAGAAAAGTATTGTGAACTTCGTGGTTGGGAGTTTAAAATCTTCACAGAAAAGACACTTAAATCTCTCGGAATACGGTTGTTAAACTCATAAATAGAGACATGGCAAAGTCTTTATTAAGTAAGTATGAGGGTGGTTTACGATTCAATGAAATTGAATCTTATACTTCGAAAGCTCGTACTTGGTATATGAATGAATTAAAAACTATAAGGTTGAATCGACAAGCTTTATTACGAGATTCCGAAACAATTAAAAAATCAAGACCATTGCCTGGAAGAATGTTTATGTTTTTCTATGATGCTAAACATAAAGATACTTTACCATATTTCGATAGATTTCCTTTGATACTTATGGTCGAATCAGCTAAACCTAAAAAAGGATTCTATGGATTAAATTTTCATTACTTAGATTATAGAAAGAGAGCACTATTATTATCAAAACTATTACAATACTCTAATAATAAAAGATATGACGAATCGACAAGATTGAGATTAAGTTATAAATTATTAAAAGGTGCTTCAAAGTTAGCTGCGTTTAAACCATGTTTTAAACATTATTTGCCTGGTCAAATACAGAGCCAAGTTAAAATGATTCCTGCAGATTATTGGGAAACTGCATTATTCTTTCCAAGTGAACAATTTAGAGGCGCAAGTAAAAGTGCTGTATTTTCTGATAGTAGGAGGCAAATTTAATGGGACTATTCGATACACTAAAAAAGATTTCAAGTAATGGTGGTCAAGGTCATAAAGTTGATGATCTGTTATCTATTATTGGTAAACGAGGTGGATTAGCAAAGCCTAATCGCTTTGTAGTTATTATGACACCACCTGCATCTTCTCTTATTAATACAGACTTTCAAGGATTAATTGGCTCAGCTATCTCCGGTAATCTAGGATTTAATGATTTTGTAAATGACCCAAGAGATATTGCTATGCTATGTAGAAGTTGCTCACTTCCTGGCAGAACAATTAATACGTTAGAATTTCAAGAAGACATGTATAAGAACACGGTCAAAGCGCCATATTCTTATACCAACGAAGATGTGACATTTAATTTTTTATTAACGAATGATTATTATATGAAAAAACAATTTGAAAAATGGATGGCATTGGTGTATGACCAAAATGTTCATACCATACCATACAGAGACTCATACACATCTGATGTAATTATTCAACAATTAGACCAAGATAACAATCCAATTTATGGCGTTAAATTAGAAGGAGCATACCCCACTTCAATTAATAGTGTTAATTTAGATAATAACGCATCTGATCAAGTGCAGGAATTACAAGTTACTATGACATACACAGATTTCACACCTGAAGGGCCAATATCAAGTATTGTTTCAGGGCTGAAAGAAGTATTAGACTTTAGTCTATTTTAAATTATAACAAAAGGAAAATAAATTATGGCATTACCAAAATTAGAAATACCGACCTACGAGACAATCATTCCGTCTACTGGTCAATCGATTGAGTATCGTCCTTTTCTCGTGAAAGAAGAAAAAATATTGATGATGGCTCAAGAATCACAAGATACCGCACAAGCAATTAATGCTTTAAAAAAGATCATTAAAGCTTGTACGTTTGAGAAAGTTGATGTTAATAAGTTAACTACTTATGACGCAGAATTCTTATTCTTACAATTAAGAATTAAGAGTGTTGGAGAAACAGTTGAGTTTCTTATTAATGATAAAGATACTGGAGAAGAAGTTAACGTAAATGTTGATTTAACAGAAGTTCAAGTAGTAGAACCTGATGTTACACCAGAAACAAATATTAAATTAAATGATGATATTGGTCTTACATTAAAAGAAGTAACATTAAAAGATGCAGTTGGATTATCCGGTGCAGACATGGATAATATATCAGGTTTAGTTGCAACAGTTATTGACACTGTTTATGATTCAGAAAAGGTATATAAAGTTAGTGAAGTTTCTAAAAAAGACTTAGAAACATTTATTGACTCTTTGAATCATAATCAATTAGAAACAATTACTGATTTTATCCAAGCACAACCATCTATACAAAAGGAAATAAAATATAAGTTAAAGAATGGAACAGAAAAAAGTATAACACTGAAAGGACTACAGGATTTTTTCGCTTAGGCCTTTCGCATGATAGTTTAACTAATCATTATCAAACTAACTTTTCTATGGTTCAACATCATAAATATAGTTTGACAGAATTAGAAAGTATGATGCCATGGGAAAGGCAAATCTATGTAGCTCTTCTCATTGAACATATTAAAGAAGAAAACGAAAAGATAGACAGAGCAAATAAAGGTATTAATTAAAAATGGATGTCGATAATATAATCAAAAATAGTAAAACGTTAAAACAATTAACGAAAGATATTTCTGACATTGCCAAAAACCAAGGTGGTGGTTCATCTGGTGGTGGTGTGACTGGCATCAATAGAGTTGATGATAAGATTGATGATATTAAAGAATCTATTGCTAATAATGCGACTGTTCAATTCTTTAAAGACCCTGCTGGTACATTAGGAAAAGGCATAAGAGGAGTTATAAAACCATTTGCTGATATACCCGGTAATCTTATGGACGGATTTAAAAAATTAAATCCATTTGGCTTAGAAGGTATTCCTGTTAAAAAGGCTTTAAGTAATTTAGAGAAGACTTCAAAAGAGCAAACTAAATTATTAAAGACAATTGCTGGTGCTTCAACTGCTCAAAGTGATGAAATTGCCGACTCAATATCAGAAGGTCTTGGTCAAACTGTATTGAGAGACCAAGTTCGAAGTTTGAATTTGCAGGATTCATCACTAAAAGAAATAACCAGACTTAGACTTCAGGCTGAGATTTTACCTGAAAGATTGTCCGGTTTTCTTGTAGCACCAATTAATAAACTTGTTAGTAAAGCAGCAGATGCAAGAGATAGACTCTTTGCTCGGTTTAGAAAAGATGATACTAATCAAGCTATAAAAGATAAAAGCGCGCAAAGAGAAGTTTTTAGAGATGCAGTTCAAAATTTTGGTATGGCTAATGAAGCTGATACCGAAACACAAATGATTCAGAGACAAAGTCATTTTTTAGAAAATCAAGCATTATTTAATACAATGTCAATGGCATTAAAGTTATCCGCGGAGCATTTAGGAAAGATTGATAATTATGCTCAGCAACAATTACGATACTTTGTCGGTGGAGATCAGACTCAAGATTTATTTAATCTTGAAGAACGACAAAGACAACGAGGTGACCAACAACAAGCTGAAAAAGAAAGAGATGCTGAATTAAAAACTCAAGAAAGACATGAGCAATTAATAAACGCTCTATCTGGTATTGATCCTCGAAGTGGTGGAGATGAAAAAGAAAAGAAAGAAGGCATGGGTCTTTTTGCTTGGATTAAAAAGAATTTTCTAGGTATAGGCGCGGGTGCTGCAGCCGCTTCTGCTCGAGTCGCTGGTGGTATTGGTGGACTATTCCTAGGTATGATTTCGACTTTGACTGAAGGTTTTAGAATTTTAGGAAGACGAAGAGTTATGGTTAGTAGAGGTGCTTTAACTCTGGGAATAATGTCTTTAGGTTTAGCCGCTCTTGCTATTCCATTATATACTATATCAAAAGCAATGAATGTTTTTACACCTGAAAAGGCCAAGGGCGCTGCAGGTATATTGGCTATCTTAGCTGGAGCAATGATTGGATTAGGATTTTTGATGACTGGCCCTCAAGCAGTTATAACATTAGCCGGAGTTGGATTACTTGCTATGTTAGGCACTGCAATGATTGGATTAGGGTATGCATTTAAACTAGCTGGAGGTGGTCTTGAACCAGCCGCCGAATTATTTACAGCATTAGCTCAAGTTAAATGGAGTACATTCTTTTTAGCCGGTCCTGCGCTATCTGCATTAGCTTCGGCATTACAGGGATTTAGGGGTTTACCAAAAATTCAAAAAGGTGATGATAGTGCTTTAGACCAGATATCTCAAATGGGTGAAAAAATTGCGGGTAGCTTACCGGGTGCTGCCGATCCAATAAAAACTTTCCAAACAGCAATTTCTGGTTTAGATGGCTTAGATATTAGTATGGGTATCGGTGATGGTCTTGAAAATATTTATGAAGCTACAGACAAAAGAGATTTCAAAACTAGATTAGAAAATGCTGGGGCAGGAATAAGATCATTATTAAGTGATATTAATGCAGAACTAAATAATTTAAATGAAGATGCTCTAAATAAAGTAGCTTCTTTATTGAGTGGTGATAGCACAATGTTGACTACCAGTAATATGAGCGGTCCATTAATTAATAATGTAAGTACTGCAAATGGTATTGGGGGTGGCCAATCACCGGTTATTGTTGATAATTCTACTGGAGGTTCAAATTCTAATATTTCAGTAGTACAACAAGTAGTGCCACATATTAATGATAATACATTAGGATTATTGGCATAAAAAAGGCCACCCGAAAGTGACCTTTTAGTTTAGATTTTAATCTAAATTATCCGTCTTGAGCTAGCTTAGCAAAAAACGACATTGCATCATCTTCTTCTTCACTCTTAGCTGCAACTGGAGTTGGTGTAGATGTTTTATCTTCATAAGATACATCTTCATCTAATACCACAGACTCGGCGGTCGTATGAGTATTAGATATTTCTGTCTCACCGATAACTTCGAAGAGTTTCTTCTTCAAATCACCATAAGACTTATATTGAGCGGGATCAATATATTCGCCAAGATTATGTAGAGCTCCATAGACTGCTTCTAACTTAGCGTCATCTGCTCCTAAAAACTCACTTGGACTTGCGAACTCTGACTTATCGTAATTACGATAACCTTCAACTTGACGAATCTTCAACTTGAAGTCTGCTCCACCCCAAAAGTCAAATGGATTGACTGGAGTTTCATCTTGGAACTGAGGTTGCATTACATCCATAATCTTATCAAAGATTTTCTTACCATACTGATAAAGGAATACTTTACCTTCATTAGCTGGGTTGCCTGGATCACTAACGACATAGATATTAGATACATAATGTAGTCGACGCTTTCTATCACGAGCTACTTGCTTATCTTCTTCTCTGCCTGAGTTCCATAACTGAGAGTTCATCTCTGATACGGGATCGTCTTTACCAATAGAAGTAAGAGACTTTTCGATATACCAACGACCTGTTGGTCCTTTGAATCCGTGATCCCAATAACGAACCCAAGGGACATCTTGCCCTTCGGCTGCTGGTAGGAATCGGACTACTGCATAACCATTTCCAGCCTTATCGACTGTTGGTTTCCACTCACGTTCATCAACGTAAGACTTCTTTTCTCCACCTCCTGCTGTTTCCGCCGCAGCTAACAATTTTCCAATTGCGGTGTCTCTAGCTGCCTTCATGTTTGTATATGACATATTATTATCTTTCTATTTGTATGTTTGTATGTACAGTATATTACACTATATTTGCTAAGATGTAAAGACTTTATATGCAATCTTTTTCATCTTCTTTATATTTATCCATTGGGACAAAAATGGTTCATGTCTTTTTATTGCCTTGTATGTATTTGGCCAATGAAGAGTTTCCGTGTTACCACTCTTTTGATATTGGTCTGCCCAACCACATATTAAATTTGTTATTACTCTTACTCTAAAATCAATTCTACCACTAGCAAAAGGTGGTATTAAAACATCATGCTCAGGCTTACAATGAAAGTCAAAGTCTTTATATGGATAACCACTATGGTGTTCATACTTTCTAAAATCTTTTATTTTACTAACATCAGTATATCGTTTTCTTTGTTCTGTTAGTGCTTTTTCAAAGTTATATGATTGAGATTGTAACCATTTTTCAAGTTCTTCATATAATCCAAAATCAAATTCACTTGGATGTAGATTACCATGATTAGCATTAACATATGCCAATTTAATTATCTTATCTTGATGTACCAACTTTCTACAAACACCTTCATACCACCACTTCATTCTATCAGCATGATATTTTTCTGGTTTAAACCAAGGCATCTTGTATCGATACTTGACTGCATTATAATCAGACTTAAAATGGTGTATTACAGAATTACAAATACACCAAGCCATATATGGGTCTGCTTTAACCAAATGGGAGCTCGTTTCCGTTTGTATTTGGGATAACATTATATCTCATTGCCTCTGCCTCTAACTTAGCCTTAAGTGGTCCTTTTACTAATTTCGCAATATCATGCGGGTCTATTTCATATTCTTCGCAAACTTCTAATAAAGCTTCGGAATATTTCATTCCGTCTTGATGTACTAATAAACAAACTTTCTCTGCCAATGATTTTTTTGTAAATGCCACCGGCACTTGAGGTTTTTCTGTTGCCATAATTCTCCTAAAATTTAATTAACACTATTATACCATTTCTGGTATACAATGTCAATCTTTATTAATCCAATTATAAAGTAACGTACAAAAAAGATATACACCAATTCCAGCCATGACGACTTGTGCTGCATATCCCAACTTAACTAATATATATTCCATATTTATTTTCCTCTAAAAATGCTATCTAAAATTATGCATAACAAAATTGACGCTAAAGTAAACGTTAACATTTTAAATAACCACTCTACATCAATCATTTTATTCTTTTGGTAAAAGTTGTTTAATTTGAGAAGATGAAAAACCTTCTGACTTTAATAAATTAACTATAATATCTTTATCGACCCAACCATATACTTGGCCA
>VTLG01000515.1_pt1 | contig 70000 bp, 91 predicted proteins | sample 4694571 | NCBI WGS metagenome assembly VTLG01 (sample SAMN12604809, study PRJNA352737) | marine metagenome | biome: ENVO:00000447; feature: ENVO:00000209|ENVO:00000569|ENVO:01000036; material: ENVO:00002151; isolation source: viral sequences binned using virsorter ...
ATTTGTCCAGAATTTCCACTCAATGTTTCCTGTAGTGAATTTTTCTCTCTCCTTATCAACTGTAATTTCTTCAAGTTCAACACCTAATGTTGTTCTCAATTCTGAATTGAATTTAAGTAAAACATAAAATGCAGTTGAAATCATTACAGATGCTATGATAGTCCATGCTAAATCTTTTGTCCAAAACCAGACAATCAATGCACTAGCCATAGATACTATACCTGTCCATTTTTCTGAATTGAACAAATCTATTGCTACATTTGCAAGCATCAATCCAACTCCACACATCATAGATGTGACAACAATTGGGCCGATAAACTGTACAAGTGCTTCGTTCATTCCTAAGAGTGAAGGAATTAACAATAATGCGGCACCCCAAAATATGAGAGATAATCTCTCTTTCATATTATTACCTAAAGTACCAGCAAGAGTAATCGTTTCTGCTTGAAACGATATGGTTGCTACTGATGCAAATGCTATTGATCCTATAATACCAATAACAAATGCAATTGCAGTAGGAAAAGCGGCAAACCCAAAAGACAATGCTAAAATCCCTTGAGGAATACCGTTAATAACAACCGCTATTGCGGTCAGAATGCTTTCAAATAAGCCTTCCATATTATCCTTTCATATACTATATTATTGATTTTCTGGAAGATACTGTTGACCTTCTATACTCATCTCATTATTCTCTATATAAGAATTATCCACATAAGACTGTGATAATCTCCATTTAAGATATTCATATGCAGAAATTGGGTCAAATTGGTCAGGTTGATCTGTGAAATTTTCTATTATCACATCACGACCAGGATCAACAAAATATGGCATCGAATATCTCGATTTTGACATATCAGTATTCACCACTCTATGATTAGTAGATTTGAGAATTCCGTTTGACCATCTTGAAAGCATATCAGCTACATTTAATACTATACTATTTTCTACACAAGGAACATCTTCCCATTCACCTGTTTCCTTATTCTCTACTTGTAACCCTCCTGTATCATCAAATCTCCACAAAAGAGTTATACTACCATAATCAGTATGTCTACCCCCTCTCAACTGTCCTTCTTTAATTTCTTCTTCCCATTTTGGATAGTGTATCATTCTCATTGTTGCGCTTCCATCTACGTGTTTTTCTACAAGAAACCCTCTTGGAAGAGAAAACATTTCTTCAAATTTGTATACAAATTCATATGAAAGCAATCGTGCGATGCGTTCTATTTTCTGTGCCATTGGTTTGAATTTTGGTATCCCTAATTCTCTTGGCCAATATTTTTTTTGCATTCTATCAGGTGATACCCAGTTGTAACTTTCTTTGATATCACCTGGAGATGTTGGCGTGAGTCGTTCTTCCTCCAACCAATTATAACCAAGATTTTCTTTTACGCCACTATATGCACATCGTTTTTTCACAGTCAAGGGTAGTTGGAAGAACTCTTCCATAAGTAGCTTCCATTGGGAAAATTCCGATAACCATTCATCATAAACATTAATGAATACTGCGAAACCTACTGTAGTATAGGCATCGTACATTTCTTGTAAACAAGTTTTACTTTTGAAATCTATTATCGGAACCGAATTCATTAAAAATCCTTTATGAAGTTATCAATATTTTTAATATGATTCTCTTTTTCTTCTTCTGGTAAAAAACTAAACTTAAAACTGTTCTTCGCCAAATCAGCAATCATCCAATAATCCATATTAAATGCTTGTTGAACTTCATAATAATTCTCATTAATATATCCTCTAAAATATGCAGGATCATCAGAATTGATTGTTATTGGAATTCCTCTATCCATTAATCGTTTAAGATTGTGATTCTCCATTTTATCAAATATTTTCAGTTTAACATTTGAAAAAGGACAAACTGTTAATGATATTTGTTCATCAACTAATCTTTGCATCAATTTCTCATCATCTTCACATTGTACACCATGATCTATTCTTTCAACGTTAAGAAAATCTAACGTATCTGTAATATGCTTTGGGGATTCTTCTCCAGTATGACATACTCTATGAAATCCAAGTTGTTCTGCTTTTTTAAATACTTCTGTAAATAATTCTGGCGGATAACCTTCTTCAATACCATCTAATCCAACACCAACTATTCTATGTTGATATTGATATTTGTTTGCTTCTTCTAATATATCAAAAGCTGATTCTATACTAAAAGTACGATTAAAATCTAAAATTAAATATGAAGAAATATTTGATTCACACAATGCCCGATCAATTCCATTGAATACTGTTTCGAAAGAAACTCCACGTTTAATATGATTTTGTGGATTGAATAAAATTTCTGTATGTCTTACATTGTCTAAATGAATTCGATCCATATAGGCTTTAGTAAGATCGTAAAAATCTTGTTCAGTACATAAAACTTCCAGACCACCATAATATAATTTCAAAAATGAACTTAAATTTTGAAAATCATAAGCTGAATATACAGAATCTATTCCATCATAGGGCACATTAATATTATTTCGTGTCGCCATTTCAAGCAACATTTTTGGTTCTAATGTGCCCTCAAGATGAACATGTAACTCCGCTTTGGGAATTCCCTCAATTAAAGTCTGCATTACAATTTAAGATCCTGGAAATTTATTTACAATACCTTCTACAAAAAAGTCCATTGTTTCCAATGCGTGTCTTTTAATAGTATTAGCAGGAATTTTCGTTCCATCCTTTTTAGTAACACCTTGTGAAAAAGGAAAATATATGTCCATCTCATCATTAATCCAGTTCATCTTAATAGTTTCAACGTGATTAACAACTGCGCCAGGAACATTTACACCCCATGGCGATAGACCAACACAATTTTCTTTCAAACCCCAACTATATCTTTGGCCCATTTTAAGTTTACCAGCCGCAAGTTGATCAACAATATGTTTGTATAAAACATTCCAGTTGAACATCATACCTGTGATGTATCGATCTGGTCCATTACTTCCCATAGGCGCATCATTACCCATACTCCAAACTTCTCTACCATCAGCTTTCCATGCACTTTGTGCAAGAGTCACTACACTTGGTGAGTCAGTTGTAGTAAATAAAACATCATTCCCGTCATCGAGAAGAGCTTTGGCCGCATCCATATCTTTAGGTGGATCAAACCATGAATTAATCCATACGATATTAACTTCTGCTTTTGGATTAATTGTTCTTGCACCAATTATAACTGCATTAATATTACGAATGATTTCAGGAATTGGATGAGAACCAACTATACCAATTTTACCAGTTTTTGTCAGCATTCCTGCCGCAACTCCTGCAAGATATCGTGCTTGATAACTCATACAACTATAGTTGTCCATATTTTTATCATTACCCTTATAGCCTGTGGCGTGCATAAAAATCGTATTGGGATCTTTAGCGGCGGCCTTAACCATTGGGTCCATATAACCAAATGAGGTAGCAAAAACGATATCATGTTTTCGCCCAAGTTTACGAAATACTTTTTGTGACTCGGCTTCCGGAACCATTTCCACCATACTAACTTCATAACCGTGCTTTGTTAATGATTGGAATCCTTGATGATGTCTCATTGACCATCCACCATCGGTGTGTGGTCCCACTAGAACATACCCAACTGAAGGTAATTTCTTACCAACGATAACAGTACTTATGACTGCAAACATTGCGGTCACCGCCACTAGGGCTATTAATTTTTTCATGTTAACTTCCTTCCAAAAGTTAATTGTTAATGATTAAGTAATGTGTCAAAAAGCGGAAGTCTTCCACCTCCGCTTATAAAATCATATAATTACTTTTTGGAGTAAATTGCCCATAGTACCCAAATTGATACTAATCCAACTAGCCCCTCGCTTCCGAATTGCTTCACAAGCGCAACTACGGATCCAACCACATCTATTCCTAAGAATGGGACTGCGGATCCAAAAATAATTTGAAGCACTACTCCTAGTGCAATAAGTGCAAGACCTATTTCTGTAACTGAACGAATCCAGCCAAGAACTTTTTCTACCATTTATTCTCCTTAAGGTATTAAATTTATATGTCAAAGTAAAAATTATTCAAATTAAACAGGTGCGTTCCACCATTGTTCCCAAGGGAAATGCACCCAAGTATTTGTCGAATCTTTTGCTATTTCTCTGACATAATATTTTGGTTCAAAATCACATTCATTATTCCACCAAAGAGTAGCAAATCGAACATCTACTCCATTGGCTTTCTTGATAATATGATTTGCCATTTTGTGAAAAGTTTCACCAGAATCGCAAATATCATCAACTATTAAAACTCTCTTATCGGTGGGTCTTGGTAAATATTCTTCCCACTCAGGAAAGTCTCTCAAAGCTGATGCCACAGATTTGAATGGTTTTTTGAACCAATGTGACAACATCACGCCAGGAGTTAATCCTCCTCGTGATAATCCAACAATCACAACTGGGTCAAAATTATCAAGAACAATGTCTCTTGCAAGTACATTAACATCTCTACGCATTTCTTCCCAAGAATACCATAATTTGTTCATAATTATTCTTTTAAATCAATTAATGATTCTTTCCAATTTCCTAATTGTGAATTAATTTCTCGTTCTGATACGGAAATTGGATTAGTAATTTGTAAAACTTCTCCCTCTTTAACATCCCATGTATCACAAACAATATCAGTTGCAAGTTCTGGCTTGTTTTCGAAAGCAAAAAGTTTGCCATCTAAATCCCTAGCAAGGAATTTAAAATGTGTCGGTACTAGAGTTTCAACAATTACTTTTTTCATTTCGTTTTTCAAATATTAAATAAGTATTTATAATTTAGGAAAACAGATCATTTTGTTTTTTTAAGGCATTTTTAATATCTTTATTTAAATCTTTCGTTCTTTGTTTTTCTGCATTTTCAGATTTTAATCTCTTAGCCCTAGAAGGTTTTACAAAATATTCTTTCTTTTTCAAATCTTGTAAAATTCCCTCATCATTAACTTTATTCTTAAAAGCCTGTAAAGTTCTAAAATTATTATTATTTCTATTTTTTATAGTAATATGTGGTGTACTTTTAGACATAATTAACCATTTAATTGTTGTTGTTTTTTATTAACAATTGCTTTATCAATAAGCAATATTTTATTATTCAAATTGCCTCTATCAGTAGATAATTCTTCTGTATTTCTAGAATCTAGAAAATATTCTTTTAACTTTTCTAAATCTTCTAGAGCCATTTCGTGAAAATTCATTTCATCCATATATCAAATTATTTCGTATTAGGTGTTGGTGCTGAAGCCACAGATTGTTTTACTGCTGGCATTGCACGGGAACCAAACCAAAAACTAATAATAGCGGCAAATAATCCTTCTGTTTGCTCATCCCATACTACATCAAGAGTTGCATTCAAATCACTACCATTTTTAATTGCTTGATACACTAACACTATTTTAACACCAATAAACGTGCAAAAGAAAACATAAGTTATAAAAGGTCTTACAAATGCTCGTAATGAATTTATAAATCCTTTTTGATTTCCTAAAGCAGTATCGTGAGCCAAAAGCATTTTTTGCTCTTCAAAATCTTTCTTTGCATCGAACAATTTGATATCTAAATCAACACCTTGTTTCTTTGCTTCTATTTGAAGTTTGTATTCTTCTGTTTTTTGTTTCTTTTCTGCTTTATCTTTGAATAAATCTACTATGCTAGGAATAGTTGAAGTTGCAAATCCTAACAGACTACCTAATATTGTAAGCATAATATTCCTTTATACATCAGTTGAATCATTTTTAAAACTGTCAGTTAAATTTTTTAATTTATTATATGATTGCTTGATTTGATTTTCATTTTCACTAATACCCTCTATAAAAGCGGAAGGGTCTATTTCGAATTTCATTCTATTTTGTGCGAAGGGAATATCTGGATTATTTTGTCTTTCATATTCATTAATATAAACCCAAACATTTGCTAGATACATATTATCTGTTAAGGGTATAACATCATGAACTTTATAATAAGCCCTGTCTATAATTCCAAGATTTGGTTGAGTGGGAAAAAAGGACTTTTCAATTGCCATTCTGTAATTTCTCTGCTTCCTTATGTTCTGGATCATCTTTCTCTTTGAACCAGTAATCGGTGCTTTTTGCTAAAACTGCTACATAGGCTCCAACCAAAATGTTTATTAGTTGCATGTGATTGTCTGTAGTACCAGTTGTAAAAAATAACAAATATATTAAGATTAAAAATGTTCCAACAATGGCCCAAGATAGAGTAATTCTTGCCCACCAATTTTTCACTTTTCTTTTTTCTATAGCCGATAATTCATCACCGGATTGTTTTGTAGTTATTGCCATTATATTTCCTCATAATGTTTCAATTTAGAATATTATTATCCTTCTGTAGGGAGACCCTTACCAATCGCAGTAACGGTTTCTCCGCCTGCTTCTGCATCTTTAATTCTTATAGCACTACTCATCGCTTGATCTAAAATATCAGCATTCATATACTTGACATTAGTAGGATCATATCCAAATTTAACTAAAAAGTCTTGTTTTTCTGAAACTGTAAGATCGGGATCTTCTGCTTCAGGTTCTTTTACTTCAGGTTCTTGAGATTCAGCTTCTTCATTCTGTTGAAGCGGATCTATTATTGCTATATTAGCATAAGTGTCTTCTTTAGGACTTTGCTCTTTAACATCATCCGTATGATGAAGAAGAAGTTTTCTAAGTTCTTCTTTTTCTTGATCACTTAAATTTTCAAATAATTCTTTTACATTTAACATTTTTTCCCTTTTAAACTGGTGCTACTTGTTCATCATCAAATTCACATCCGCAAGGATTTTCAGACGAACATTCACATGGATCACAGGTGCAATTTGAACATTTGCATTCTGGATTATTACACATTTTAACTCCTTTAACTCCCTTATATTTATGTTTATACGGGATTCTGTTTCTTTAAGTATTTATTTCTTGTTTACTTTTATAATCTGCTATTGCCCCCTTAATTGCATCTTCTGCAAGAACTGAACAATGAATTTTTACTGGGGGCAATGATAATTCTTTCACGATAACTGTATTATCTAACGCAAATGCTTCATCCAACGATCTGCCCTTAACCCATTCAGTTGCCAATGAAGAACTTGCAATTGCAGAACCACATCCAAATGTTTTAAATTTTGCATCAACAATTTTATCATTATCATCCACCTTTATTTGTAATTTCATTACATCACCGCATTCTGGAGCACCTACAAGTCCTGTTCCAATGGTTGGATCGTTTTTATCAAAACTTCCAATATTTTTAGGGTTTTCAAAATGCGCCACTACTTTATCTGAATATGCCATTTTATTTCCATCCTAAGTGTTGTTTTCCGTCTGCAGGAATATCTTTTACTGGTGTAAAACTCTCTCCACATCCACAGACATGCTCAAATTTGAGCCGTTTAAATATAAAACCCTGTTCTACTAAATTGCCTACTTTATAATCTACTTCTACATCACCAATTATATCATTAAGCATGTATTCGTCTACTACTAATTTAACACCATTTTCTGTAAAAATTAAATCTTCTGGTTTAACACTATCTTCAACATCTAAACTATATTTCCACCCAGAACAACCACCAGAATCTGCTCCTACTCGTAAATAGGAATCCTCAAGGTCTTTTTTTTCATCTTCAATCATTTCTTTAAAAACACTCGCGGCTTTTTCAGAAATTTTAAGTTCACATCCAGGTTGGTTTTGTATCATTTTCCGTCTCTTCTGTGTGTTCGTACATGAATGAAGTCCTACAGCCACACGAACCTTTTGCTGAAGGATTATTAAATTTTAATCCACGATCATTTAAATTATCTGACCAATCAATTTCTGTATTTTTAATGTATAAATGACTTTTTTTATCACATAAAATATTTAGACCGAAAGATTCAAATTCTAAATCAAATTTGCCTTTTCTACTATCAAAATCCACTGTATAGGTAAATCCGGAACATCCTCCACCCTTAACACCAACACGTACTACTGTGTCATCAGATACTTTTTGTTCTTGCATTATTCTCAATACTTTATTAGCGGCTTTTTCTGTAAATGATATCATTTTTCCTGTATGTAAGAACCCCATCTGCTTGCAGATGGGGTGCCGCAATAATTATTTGTTCTCTACAAATTCATAGAGTTCAGTTGCCTTCTTCTTAATATCCTCAATGGAATAAGATTCTGGCTGGAGTTCTTTTCGTAACCCCGTACTTGCATTACCTTGGTCTTGTGCAAAATTCCATGCATCCAACGCAACGTTTTCTTTTCTACAGTATTCATCTTGGAGATAACTTTGTGCCATCTCTAAGAGTCTAAATCTCAATTCATATGGATTAGACATATTATACCTTTCTGTGTGTATGTGTGTGTATCTGATTGTTTCTGTTCCAAGGCACAATCATAAGCCCGTCAGCAATTAAGCGGCCAAAGCCACTTGTGCTGAATAATAATCGTCATTATTTGCGATTAAGTTAAATGACATTTTACATCTGTCAAGATGGTCTCCTCTGCATAATCACATTCAATCGAAATCTATTTCAGCCCCATCAACGAAAGTCATATCCAATAAAAAGTGTGGCATAAGTTATTCCCAATGCAAGTATTATAATTATTGCAAGCCACATTAATTTTTGTTCCATGACATTCCTTGGTGGAGCTGATCGGAATCGCACCGATGTCTTAAATGCTACTCTACAGTATCATCAACTAAAACTATTTAGACAAATCTTGTGTCACATCTTTAATTTTTTCTATTTGTTTCATAATAATTGATTCACGTTTTGGCCAGTATATGTAGTCTTTTTCTGGATTTTTCATAAGATTATATAAAATGGGTAAAATTAATTCTTCAACCTTGCCCATATCTTCTACATATTTTTCTTCTAAATAATCTTTTTTATAACCAATTTCTTTTATAGCAGAATCTATTTTCTTTTCCAATGCTGAAAAATCTTTTGATTTTGCTTCAACCTCAACTATTTTCTTTTCTACTTCTGTGGTTTTTGCTTTATATTCTTCATCATCTACTGCGGAAAAACCGAAGTCAAAATTAGCATATTCTTCAGGTATTGTTGCCATTGTTGTATCCGTATTTGCAAATCCAATAAGAGTCAACTATATCTGAAATGGGATTTTTATCGCATTTTGTCTGAAATTCTTTTGTAAGTTCTCTCTGTGTGTCAGCCACAAAAGAATCATACATTAATTCTTTATTTGCGTTTCCCTTATTGGATGCGTATTTTTTAATTACTGTAGGAGGTATCATTTCATACCTCAAATTACAGTTGTATAAAGTATTTTTTAAAATTGCCATATTTTCCGCAATTTGTAAAACTCTTTGACCATTTGCGGAATATGCATAATTTTCAATAAAAACTGTTTTGGGTCTTATATCATATTTTACAATACATTTTTCAACCCAAGAAGATAATCCTAGATATCTTTCCATCTCTGTCTTATATTTAGGATATTCTGCTATTTCAATATTATGTAAAGGGCCCCATCTTTCAAGTTGTCTATTATTTTTTGCTAAACAATAATGTGTAATGTTTTCATATTTCCACTCACCACGACATTCTGTTATTGCTGGGCTCGTTAATGAATAATCAATTCCCACATGCAAATCATGTATCCCAGTTATCATCTTCTTCGTCTTCTTCTGGCAATTCTAACGGTTCTCCACAATAAGAACAATACTGTACCCTTTCATTTTCAGATTCTTCTTCACTAATATTTACTTCATATACTTTAGAACAAATTGGACATGTAACTTTCTCTGATAACTCCATATTAGGTTATTATTCCTTCTCCTCATTTTTTTAATGATTCTTCTAGTTTTTCTACAGTCAGAAAGGATTTACCATCCATAAAAATCTGAGGAACTTTTGTACTTCCTGTAACTGATAATATCTTTCCAAACAATTTCTTATCTGCTTGAATGAACATATATTGTATCTTATGTTCGGCGAATAAAGATTTTGCTTTTTCACACATTGCACATTCTCGAAAAGTAAAATGCCCAATAATATAATTTCCTTTATTGAAATCTATTTCATATTTTAACATTATAAATCCACTACTTCACAGCCATCATCTGCGGCACAAGCCAATTCTTGTGATCCCACAGTAAAATCTTTTTCTTCATATGTAGATAATAATGACCAATTAACATTTTTAGGCATTGTTTTTACTGCTTTCGTATATTCATCTCTTGTACAATCTTGATACGGTGCTTGTCTGTATGTATGTTCAGAAAAAGGCAGAAAAGATATCCCACTAATATCATCAAAATTATTCCAAACCCAATTTCCCATTTCCATCCATTCATGTTCTTTGACAGAAATAGTAACAGAGGGTTTGTGTTCACACCAATGTTTTTGATATATAGACCAAAGACTTAATTGTTCAATAGCATTTATATCAGTTCTACATATTGCATTTTTTGGACTCTTCACAGGAAACGAAAATACAGTTGTGTGTTTCGGTTTCATTACATCTGGTTCATTTGGAAATTTTGCTTCTTTCATGAATTTACAGAGTGGGTCCTTATTGTCCGCTCGCACCGTTCTAAAATAATAAGGGTTGTGGCGAGCATGTATACCACTAGCAGAGTCAACAAGCTGGCTAACCGTACCAGAAGGCTTGACACAAGTGATTGCGGCGGCTTGTGAGATTCCAAGTTTTTCTGAAAATTCTTTGTTTGTTTTAATTGCGACATTTTTTAAATTCTCCAATAAATCTTCTAAATTACCCTTTTTACCATTTGTCAAAGAATTATCCATTATTCCTGTGAGGGAAACGCCCAAAAGCCGCTCCTCCTCACAATTCTTCTTCCAGTCTCTTGAGAGATACTTGAAACTGGTGAGGGTTGATTGAAATGTTCCAAGGATAGTTGCAGTTCGAACTTTCTTTTCCAAAGATTCGGAATCGTCCCATCCTCTGACCACGACTTCAGAAAGGTTGCAGAATTCTCTGCTTCTAAGAATAATCTCGCTACATGGATTGGTACCAAAATCATCTCTCGGCTCTCGTCTGATTTGTTCTTCATTATTCAATCTTTCTACTTGTCGTTTAGCCGACAAACTGTTATAAATTCCTCGTTCCCCAGATTTAGAATCATAAAGAGATAACCATTCTCGCATAAAAGTACCAACATCTGGTTTTTCTTTATAATTAACTGAATTATTAGCGAGGGCTCTTTGTGGATTTGTTTCACTCCATCGTCCTGATTTAGCATGGCGCATTGCTTCATCATTAAGATTAGATAAACTAATGAGAGCAGACCTACGAACACCACCTACGACAACAATTTCTGCGATTTTACAAACAATATCATGAGCTTCCACTGGTTTTAATTTTCGTCCAGCCGCATCCCGAAATGTATTTATAGTAAATACAAAAAGGTCTTCCAAAGGTTCAGGTCCCGATGCTCTTCCTCCAAATGTTTTAAGAGCGGCACCAGCGGCCCTCACATTAGACAAATCCCATTTTGGAATTTGTCCTTGCCAAACTAATGAAAGTAATTCTTTATATGATTTTGCCCATCCCAGTTTTGAATCTGCTACAACAATTGTAGTATCTGTTTCATAAAATTCTTCTGCTATTGTTGGAAGCTGATTAACATATTCTTCTTCTACTGAAAAACCCACACCTGTCCCATTCATCAAGACATATAAAATTTCATCAAATGACCGTGGAGTATCTATTTTGGCATAAGAACAATTATAACCCGCTACATTTTCTTTTTTAAGTGCTTCTCCCGCTGTCATCAAACATCTCATTGATGGCATTACATCAAGATTGCTAATAGCTTTACGTAAATCTGCCTCTAATCCATTATCAAGATCAAAATTGTGTTTAACTTCTAAATGTTCTTTAAAAAAATTCAAATATCTATCAACCGTTTCTTCCCAGGTTTCTCGTCTTTTAAGATCATAATCCCATCTTGCATATCTTGATAGGTGAATAAATGATTGATATTCAGTAGGTAGAGGCATTTTAAGTTCCTTTCAGTTTTTCTAAAAATTCTTTTGATTCTCTTTTAGACAATCCATACTTAGACATAACCCAACTACCGTTTAAATTGTCTTTTATAATTTTCATTTCTTTTTGGGAAAAAGTTACAGAATTAAAAACATAATCTTCAAATGCTTCACAACATATAGGAAACATTGGTTTTACTAATTCATACATTGCTTCTGCATAATCTCTTGTTTCTTGTTGTGTATGAGAATCCATTCTCAAATTACAAAACTTAAAGAAATTATTTAAATCTATTTTCCAGATACATTCTGTATAATTCGAAACTGGTAAAACTACTCTTGCTAATTCCCTAGCAATCCCCTTAAATCCTTCGTAAAACCCATCTAATTCATTGGGTTCTACAATTTGTCTGTAACAACCTTTTGCATGTTCATTAACATCATACATTCGTCCAAGGACAAGCTGTTTGTTGTCTTCATCTAATTCTGTTCCTCGACCTTGATTATTTTGTTCTGATTGTTCGTGTACATCTTTTTCCGCAGGCAAATAAAATTCGTCACTCATAATAGAATAACGACCTGAATACTCATTTATATTGGCAGTTCTATGTCTAACAATTTGTCTCATCACAAATATGGGTAGCTTCAGGTGAAACTTCACTTCACACATCTCAAATGGTGATGTGTGTTTGTGGCGCATTAAATAACGAATTAGATTGCTTGTTTGACTTGTTTTTCGTGTACCAGTTCCGTAACTAATTCTAGCGGCATTTTCGACTTCTTCATCATTGCCCATCACTTCTAATAATTTCACAAAACCATACTTATGCACTTGTTGTTCACTTATCATAATTTAAATTCTAATAATTTTGTTTTTGCAGTTAAACCCTGATAAGTATTTTGTTCAATAATATTCATAACATCTATATTATTTAAAATCATATCATTAATATCTTTTTCTGTCACATGTTTAGGCCAGATAACTATCTTATAGTTATCTGCAATAATCCTATCCATTTTTTTAATAATTTCTTTATTTCTTTTTTCATTATCATAAATGAATACTACATCAGTATTCTCAAACATTTTCCTATATGCAGATAAATCAGCACCGGCCATAGCAATAGAATTTTCTACAAATAAAGAATCAATCGGACCTTCGACTATATATGTTGTCTTATTTTCATCCCATGTATTCAAACCAAAAATTTTTGGCGCATTTTCTTTGACTTTAATTGTCACATATCTTAATTTAGATCCTCCTCTCAAGGATCTTCCTTGAGCGGCAATCAAATTATAATCTTTATCTAAAAAAGGTATGACTAATCTAGGATCATCTTCAATTAATTCATAATTTGTATCAAGATTTAGACTTTCAACCCACTTTTTAAAATCTTGAGCAAAATAAAGATACTTGTATTTATTGAGTTCAATATTTCTAGATTTAACATACTGCTTACAAAAATGTTCATCATCTAAATCTTGTACACACGGAATTTCTAAAGCAATTTTTTTAAATTTTGGAGTTTCAAATTTGAATTCTGGTTCTTTATAATTACTAAATTTGTTCTCACCAGTCTTATATCTCTCCATAATATATTCAGAATGTAACCTCATGTCCAACTCTTTCAAAAAATTTGAAAAAGTTTTACCCACCCCGCAATTATGACATTTATAAAAAAGATCATTTTCTTTTCTATGAATATATCCTCTTGCTTTTGTTGATTTCTTTTGTGAATCACCACAGATTGGACATCGAAAATTCCAAAGATATTCTCTTTTTTGTTTATAGAGAAGAAGACGATTAGATAAAAGATTCAAATATTTTACATCAATATAAATGGACATAATACCCGAAGGAATTAAAGTTTTATTAGAATTATATCAGATTTAATTAGGAAAGTCAATCACCAAGAGGCTAATAATAAAATTTTTTGGATTGATTCATCAGTTACATTTAAACTGTAAGCATAGTTATAGATAAGATTTACATCATTAACTTTGTTTTTATTTTTTATAGATACAGCTAATTTATAAACTTTTTGTTCATTTTCATTCAGAGTCATTTTCCCAATTTCTTTCGAATTTAGCAGGTTTCATTACATTATTTAATGTTGCTAGGAAAGGGTGTCCGGGAGATAAACCAGCTATTCTATCAGATATAACATCAACTTGTTTTGTTATATGTTTTATATCAGTTTTTACTGTAGCTACATCTTCTTTTAATTCTATAATATTAACAAGACTCCACCCTACTATAGCAACAGTAATAGTAATCATTGGGGCCAATACAAATCTTTCAAAGGTATTGAAAAGTCTAAATTGTATTGAATCTTTCATTTGTTCTTTACGTGTTAACAATTGTGCCTGAGGTGTCTCTAATGGTTATTAAGCCGGATGCGCCATCAGAATTATAACATTTTGCAGAAAAAGTTGCATCACCATTGGAATGGTAGGTTTGAACGGTGTTCACCCCTGAATTATTATTTGTTTTTACGACCAATTCCCCTTTATCATCAGCAGAGGTTCCTTCATGATCAACAACTATTTCTCCTAATTTGTGCATGGCCGTTGTTGTTACGATTGTAGTTATATCCCAGTATTCATTTAATGTATGACCAGTTGTTGCGGCAAATGTAATTGTTATACCATTATTTAATTCTTGAGCAGATCCTATAATTGCAACACCCGTAGCTTCCCATGTGGAGGCCCCATCATCTGACCAAGTAAATGTATCAGTAGCGGCGGCCAAATCAATTTTCACTCGATAAGTTCTAACATCAGCCGCATTATAATTTCCACCATATGTAAGGTCATTTAATCCAGATCCAGTAAATGTAGTTGTACCGTATCCTAAAAAATAATCATTAGCAGAATCTTCACCATCAGACCACCCCTGAAATGCAATATTAGTCAGTCTAGCGGCGGTTCCATCGCCTTCTGTATGGTTTTGTATTGTAAGTGTATCTCTTGCTATCATATTTGCTTTGCTCCCACTTTAAATATTGACTTAAAATTTTCGTCAACATTCTGTTTTTTCATCTTATCTTTTTTAAATTCGTTTAAAAGATGTTGCAAATTTCCTTGTTTTTCTTCTATACGTAATTGCTTTTTACTCTTGGGTTCTTCTCTTAACTTAAACATTCTAACAATAGAAGAAACAGTTTCAGCATCACTCTTATTTATATTTTTCTCCACCAGTACATTTATTACATTTTTTGCAACATTATAATCGATATCATGTTTTTCTGCAAAAGTTGCAATTTCTTCTTGTTCTCTAAAAGCTGTGAAATCCAGCATATTTACGTCCGTATTTAAGATAAATCATAGAACCTGTTAGTTCATCTTGTAAAACAATCGGTTTGCCTGGATTTGCTCTTCCATATTGTCTAATGGCTTCCCCCGTTTCATCATTACCTACATAATTTTCATATCTAGCATAACGGCGTTTACCGTATCTTGCTCTCATAAAAGTTTCTGGTTTAACCATAAAAACTTCTGAACCAGCGAATTTACTTCCTTTTTTTATTTTCTTCTTTCTAATTCCCGGTTCTGCTTGTCCTGGCTTAGTAGGATGTTCTACACCAATTCCTGCAATATTACCACCGCCAGCGGCTAATCCATCTTCGTTTAATTCTTCATACATCTCAAGTTCAACTTCTTCTATTAGTTGACTTACTTCTTTTTTGTTATACTTACATTCTTGCAAAAATGCCGTATATTCTTTTTCTAAAAATGTTTGATCGTAATATAATTTTGCGTTTTTATTTTCTTCTTTCATTAAAAATAATGCCGCCGCAAAATTAGCAAATTTTGAAGATCCACCAGGAACTTTTGCTAAAATTTTTTTTAAGTTAAAAACTAATGTATCTGATAGTGTATATGATTCTTTTTCTTCTTTAGTTTTTAACTTGCTTCTTTTTTTAAGAACTTTTCCATTTTCATCAATTATACCCAATTCAAAGGCTTTTGTACTCTTAAAAGGAGTTGCAAGTCTTTTAATGAATGAATAAACAAAATATATATTACCTGCGGCTGATGCTAATCCCATCTGGTGTTATCTCTCTTAATCTATTTGCTATTTCTAAATTTACTCTTATATCACTACTAATAATTTTTTCGCCATTTATGCTTGATATTTGTTCTGGCATATATTCTAAATATATCAAAAAAGTTTTTAAATAAGTCCAATATTTTTGAGATATTTTCAAAAATAATATTCTAGATAAAACCTCAACTGGAAAAACATTTCCTAATGTTATTAAATGATTTAAAATTAATCTTTCCTTTAACTCTCCACCCAAATGATATCTATTCAACAATCTTTTCAAATACTTTATAATTTTTAAATCATCATGAAAATCTTGTTCACTTAAACATTGAGGATTTTCATAAAATTTCATTGCATATAAGATAAAATTATCTTTATTCAAATCATCAAACACTAGTTCTCTTTCAATTAGCTTTTTACTGCTACTTCATTGTCTATGTCTATTTCTTCTTTTCCAGTTAAAAAATAAGTACAGGTTTGAATAGCTCCATCAATCATAGTAAGATGAGTTCTTAAATTTGCTAACTCTGCTTCAAACTGATTTACTTTTTGTATTGTCATTGCTCTATCATTATTTAATTTTTCAAGTTCATTTTCTATTTTTTCAAGCATAATATTATCACTCCTTTTTTTACTTTCGTCATAAAATAATGTATAATCTTTTTCTAAAACTGTTTGTTTTTCAACTGACTTATTTTTTCTAGTTTTTTTCATAATATTATCAATTTTCTTCTATAAAAGTATCTCCTGTAAATTCTTCTAATTTTCGAATCATACGCTCCATATTTACACGTATAACTTTTCCTGTTCTAACGTTTCTAGAATAAAACTCCCATTCATCATGTTCATTGTGGGGACCAAGTTTTGTTTCATTTCCCCCCTCATCCATTGTATATATGTGTGATTCAGCGGAATCATCTTTTGCATACAAATATGCTTGATCTGCTCCTTGAACAGTCGGTGCAGTTCCATTTTTTACTGCAAAAACACCTACTGCATCTCCAACTGTAGCAGAAGTAAGAGTTGCACCATAAAGTGAAAAACATTTCTCAGCAGTTAAATGATCATTAAAAACAAATCCAGCAGATGAATTGTGAGTTAATTTTGCTTCTTCAAGAGTTTCTAAATCAACTCTTCCACCCTCAGTTCCACTTCCTGCGGCTGTTCCATCTTCTTGTAGAAGAAATCCAGTTGTACTTGCAGTATCCATAATTTTAAACTGACTACCGAATACAATAGAACAATCATTTGATACACCAACACTACCATCAGTTCGAATTTTTTCACTACTCTCAATTTGTGTATTTGAGACAAATTGATCTGTAAGTGCTTTTAATCTAAGTTTATTACCAGCGGTACCAGAATACAATGTGAAATTTTTTCCTGAACCATCTACACCAAGCGTTGTAATTCCTGTCATATCAACATTAGATTTAACATTCATTAATGTTCCATCTAAAGTTGCTCCAGCGCCAGTAAGATTTACATTTGCACTGGCAATAAGTGTATTTGCGGCAGTTATATTTACGTTTGAAGTAATAACTGTATCTGTACCTGCTATAGTAGAATTTGATGCAACATTAAAAACTGCTGAATCTATTTCCACATTTGCAGTAGCAGTAAGAGTAATAAGATCATCAGAAGCAAGTTCTAACTCTCCATTTACAGGAGAATTGATCTCTAAAGTCGCATCTCTAAATGTTAATGATTTATCTGTTCCAATTGAAACATTGTCTGAAAATGAACCAAAAGCGGCACTTACATTTCCTGTTGCCGCTACTGCACCAGCAATATCAACATTTCCTGTTACTACAATGTCATCAATATAAGCATTTGCAAATCGATGTGTAGTATTTCCTAAATCATAAGTCGAATCTATATTTGGTTTAACATGAGAACCAACATCAGCATTAAATACTACTGTATCTGTATCAGCATCACCAAAAGTAAGAGTTCCGCCTTCAGCAGTAATATTTCCATCCGCATGTATATTTCCATGAACCATTAAATTTTCACCAATTGTTGCACTTTTGAGAATACCCACGCCTCCTGCTACTGTCAAAGCACCAGTTACATTACTTGAAGAATCTATTACTGAAGTTAATGATACATTTGCAGTTGCAGAAACATTGGATGTAATAGTAGTTAATTCACCTTCTAATGTTGCATTTGCTGATGAATATAAATTCTCACTTGTAATATGAGTATTTGTACCAGACATAGTAATATTTGATGAAATGGATACATCTTTTCCTATAAATGTACTATTGCTTGTGAAATAAGCATTGTCTGCGAGAATTGAAACATTAGCACCAGTAAAAGTTGCATTTGATGAAATTACAGTATTTTCGCCTGCAATTAAAGTATTACTTGTAATGTGAGTATTACCAGAGTTGATAACTGTATTTGTAGAATCTGAATGAATTATTAAATTTGCTTTAAATGTAGTATTAGAATCTATAGTAAAGTCAGTTCCATTTATATGAACATTTGCACCTGATGTTGTAATATTAGCACTAAATGTAGAATTTGATGTAATTGTAGTATCTTGGCCCGCAATTATTGAATTGCTTTTGATATGAACATTTGCACCTGTAAATATTATATTTGCGGAGGCGTTTGTATTTGCTGTAATCAATAAATTATCATCAGTATCACCCTTAATTATACCAACATATGCATTTCCCCAACCTATGGTCGTATTTCCTAAATCATATGTAGCATTTGTGGTGCCAGTTAAAGCAGAAGATATTGAATTAATTGTTGCAATATTTAAAATAGCAGTTACATTTACTGTTAAATCAGTATCAACCTTCATACTATCTTGTACTGCAACCCCGCCCTTAAAAATAACAGCGGCATTGGTAGAACTGGCCAACGTTTTAGTGTTGGCAAACACTATTTCAGGTTCAACATTTGAAAAAAATTGAGTTAATGATACTTTTTTATTTGAGGGAGTACCTGCTGGATCATCAACGACTAATAATAAATCTTCTCTAGCCGCTGATGATATTGCAGGCAGACCCGAAATGCGTTTGTCTGCCATTTAAATTTAGTCTCCGATCATTACCGAATTACTTGTTGCTAACAACCAATATTCAACATCGTTAACTTTAATTCTTAATCTTGCATCGGCCATTTCAGCAGTAGTCTGCTCGGCGGTATTTGAAGTAACCGCTGTACTAAACATTACAAGATTTGATGCATGAGCAGTCGTATTAGCGCCAGCTACGGAAGAAACATATCCATCTGTATTACTCGCTCCTCCGATTGAAGCACCAAGTTCAGCAAAATAATGAACTGCTTGGTTTCCAGGTTTATTTATGGCATAAGGAGCAAGCATTCCTCCTTGATCTCTTAGACTAAGAAAGGCATCTGGTTTTGTGGCTCTTGCAGACGATCCTTTATTCGTATCGTTTATATCGATCATTAAACCATATGCTCTTGCAGTACCACCAGTATATGCAGTATTTACATTTGCTGAAACCACATCATTAGTCATATTCAATGTAATTTTTGCGCCTGCGGCGGTTGTAGTAACTACTGTATTAGAACCAGAAATATTTGCATCTATTTTTGCACCAAAAATATTAACCACTGAATTAGCATTACCTGTTCTGTGATCGTGCGTTGTTTGTGCATTGAGTGCCGCAACATCTCCCGATGTCGAACCGACAGCAGTTGAAATAGATGTAGACACAAATGATCTTCCAGTAAGATCCCCCGAATTTGTTGAATGATTCAAGTTTCCAAAAAGATTAAATACACTAACCTTTTTATTTACGGGACTTCCCTCTGGATCATCTACTACATGGACAACATCATCAGATGCAATCGCAGTGGACAGATCAGTTAGATCCGTCATTTTTTTGTCAGCCATTGTTTTAACTCCTTAAAAATGGATGAAGTTGCTGGGACTCAGCCAAGACTCTTATTGACCATCTTTTGCTTCTTCAATTAATTGTTGTATAACTACTTTAGCACCATGTAACCCGCTTAATTCGAATTTCACGGCTTCTTCGCTATTATTTAGTTCTCGCTTTTTGTTTGCGTATTCATTTAATAATTCTTCCTGTTCTTCATACATTTCATCAATTTCTATCATTTTCTTTTCAAGAATAGAAATAAGAGACTCCTTTGTTGAAGAAGCCTCTTCTTCTATATCATCATCAGTCACAAGATCAGGAACCTTGTTATTGGTCTTTTCATTTTTATACATAACAACCTTATTTCAATTATCAATTATATTATGCAATTGTTATTACAGAAACGCCTATTGCAGTTTTAACTGCAGAAGTTAACTTCCCTGAAGCTAATTGTAATGCAGTTCCAGATATTGTATCAGATAAATCTGTTCGATTTCCAAATGCAACATCATCTGTGAGAGTAAAAGTTCCCGCGGCACCACTTGTTGCAGTAAATCTCAATCTATTTCCTGCTGAACCATCTGCTAGTGCTACTCCATCAATATGCGTAACTGATGCAGTTACATCTCCTCCTGCTGATGCAGTCAGAAGCAGAGTTGCCGCTGTACCAGCAGTATAAGTTACAGATTCATCATAGATGAGTTCAAATACAATATTATTTGAAGCACTATGATCGGCCGAAGTAATTACTCTAAAATTGGTCAGAGTTGGATGTTTCAATCCAAGTGCGGCTGTAGCTCCAGCAAGACCACGAATTGCTACAAGAACTTCTGGATCGGCACTTGTATTTCCGTTACCAGTTGCGGCTCCTTCTACTACCCAACCAGATTCAGTTGCATAAACCTTAGTTTTATCATAAGGACTATTTGCATCATCAGGTAAAAATTTGGGCTTGTTAGTTGCGACATCTGCGGATGTTCCCCATAAAGGCATATTATTCTCCTATTTAAAATTGTTTATTCTCTTTATTTAGTTAGTTAACAACAAAACCTTTTTTTTGCCGTTCCTCATTTGATTGAATAAATTTTGAATATATATCTATATTTTCAAAAGTTTTAGGTGGATCAGTAGTATAAATACCTTGACCCGTTTTATCTTTTCCTATAGCAGGAACACCTTCGTCTCCTATAATACTATTTCCTTTTTCTGTCAATTCTTTGACACCAAAACCCTCCATCATTTCAATAAATTCATTCATATCCATATCTTGATCATCATAAAAAGATTGAACATCGGCCAAAGTAATTGTTGCTAATGCTCCTTCTTTATTTTCTAATCTCAAATTGTGAGGGGTTTCGTCAATTCTATAAAAAGTGTAATCTTCTATATTTTTAATAGAAGTGCCCATTAAATAATGTACCATATGTTCAAAAACCCTATAAGGATCTCTGTCATTAACAATGATATTTCCTTCTTTTACAGTATCTTGACCAGGAGTGGCTTCCTTGTAATTGTCAGACAACTTATCGGTCCCCTCTTCTCCTGCTCTCTCTTTAGGTTCTACAAACTTTTTTCTATTTCCCAGAACCTTTTCGAGTTTTAGTCTTGTTTTAGTAGCCATATCTCCCTTTTCTTGTGGTATAAAAGATTCATACATACCCTGATTGTCGCCAAATTCTTCATAATCTCGTCTGTTGAATCCCATTTTTTTAGCTAAATCTTCCCATGCAGAAATTTTATGTTCTTTATCGGGACCAGCTCTTTCTTTACCAATAGCCTTTGCTTGATTCATTAAGTAAAGTTTATTTACTAATGGACTATTAGAAATTCTTGATTTGATATCTTCTTCGTTTTGAACTTCCTCAATATACATGTTCAATTCGTATCTCTTGTTGTCAAGATTTGCAACTTGTATATGAACTTTTTGTCTTTTATCTGTTCCTAAGATGTAACGATTTGTCTTGTTGTTTGATGGTTTCTTTGGACCAGTTGCAACTTTACTATCGATTTCACTTGGATCTACAGTAACACCTTTTCTCTTTGCATGATCATATGCATGTTGCATTGCATCTGAAAAAGTTTTGTGATATAAATCATATCCGGAAGATCCTACTGTTCTTCCCTCTTCTATCTCAGTTTCTTCAAATTGTCCTTGAATAGAACGTGATTTCAAAAGTTTATCTCTTTGTCTTGATAAATCACGCATTTGATCACGCTCTTTTCCTTTAAGATGCTTCATGTGTTTTGTTCTTCCATGAAGTTTATCAATTTCTTTTTCAAGTGACCTTAACCTATTATTTCCCGTATTCACTTCTTCTGTTTCAACTTCTTCTTTTGCTTTCACCATTCCTTTAACAAATTTTACAGCTTGAGCCCTTCGTTTCCGTCTAATATTAGGATCTCTTCTACCAAAACCCGTGTCTGAGCCTGTACGTTCAGGTTCTCTTCCTTGTACTTCTGCTTTTGATGCGGCCCTGTAAAGTAATTTTTTAGACATTTCATCAATCTCATCTTCTTCAACTTCTTCTTGGCGAGGTAATGATTTTCCTTTAAAAAAACTTTTGAATTTCTTGCCAGGCTTTAATTTTTTAACTTTTCCGCCACCAGCTTTAAACTTTTTAATTTCATCTTCATAATCTGATGGAGCTTCATCAACCGCAGAACTATCATTATACAAATAAGAACGTTCTGCACTAGACATACCTGCATGTTTAGCCGCCTTCTGTACTCCACTTTCTTTCTTCTTGATATTTTTAGTACCGGGTTTGACAATACCTAATTTAACTCTTTGATTATGAATATTAAGTGAAGTTTTTTGTATTGCACTCATTTCATCCACTTCAGCATCTTCTTTTTTATATTTTTTCATTTCATCTTTTGACTTTTGCATTTTTTTATTGTATTTTTTAACTTTGTCAGAAAATGAAAATCCGAGAGATTTGATTTTTCCTTTTGAATCAAACTCTACTCCTTCTTTTTTTTCTTGTTTTTTTCGTTGGGCTTTATAGCGTTTATCTCGTTCTTGATGTATTTTTTCATACTTGTCTTCCATCTCTTTATCACTACGTTTTGATTTTGCCCACTCAGTTTCTTCTTTCTTAGCTTTTTTATCAAAAATAGCCCTGTAAAATTTAGACCTTTGATCAGTTCTTTTAAGAACTTCTTTACCAGCAGAAAGATCGCCTTTAACTCTTCTAGCTTGAGCAGACAATGCTTTTTCTCCCGCTTTCGTATAGGCTCTTACTTTTAATTCTTTAGAAATTTCATCAAGTTCAACTTCTTCTACCCGTGTGACAGTTAGTTTTTTGTGATCATCTGTTTGCATAAGTTTATGTTGTTCTCGTTCTGCTTTAGAACCAGAACTGTGAATACTAATTATTTTTCCTTTATCATCTGTAATTTTATGCTTACCTTTTTTCCATCCTTCATCAACTTCTACTTCTTCATCATTGGGTCTCGTTCCTCTTCTATATCCACCCTTACCCCAGCGTTTATCATCCGATTTTCCTCCAAAAGCAAAATGTCTCTTTTTATTACTTTTTGCCTCTTTTTCTCTATCTCTGTAAGTACTTGCTTCTTTTACTTCTTCAGTAAATTCAACTGGAACTAAAACTGTTCCCGACTTGGGATCATAGGTTATCATCATTTCTTTACCCTTAGTGGGGTTTTTGAAATCTCTATGAACTTTACTAAAATTCTTTTTGGAAATGTGAATTTTCTTTCCATCATATTTATAATCTCTATTTACAAGTACGGCTTCAGGTAAAATATTGTAGTCTGGTTGGAATTCTTCACCACGTGGAACTCCCAGTTCCACTTCTTCACCATGTCGAGCATAAAAAAGTCCGCCTTTATTTCTCTTTTTCTCAAGTGATTTATCTTGTGGCATTGGATCTTTTCTTAGAGCATGATCAAGAGCAGGAGAAACTCCTTTATAATTTTTCATTATTCCCATAGGAAAAGATTTAGCCATCATGTCTAAAACAAAATCTCGTGGTTCTGTATCAGTATCAATATCTTTAGCAGAAGGCATTTTTCCTGCCGCGGCTATTTGTGCAATCTTTTCAAAATATTGTTTATCAACACTACTTCTATGTTTTTTTGCATAAGCGGCTAATTCTTGAGAAAGATCACGCAATTTTCCTCTTACTGCCGCCTCATCTAGTTCAGCTTCTTCATCAACTTTGCCTTTATGAAGTTCAACTTTTTCTTTTTCGCCTGATAATTTTATAGGTTTTTCATTTTTTGTTTTTTTCTGTGCTTTAATTGATTTACCAATTGCTTTTCTTTTTTTCGCTAGATACTTATCAGATTTGTCTTGATCTCCATCATTATCAATATCCCCATCTTCTTTTCCAACAGGATCTAATTTCTTCTTTTCTTCACCATTACCATTTGGTTTTGCTTTTGCTTCACCTTCACCATTTGGTTTTGCTTCTCCTGCATCACTTGCCTTTGCTTCACCTTCTTTTGCTTTTGCTTTGGCGTCTTTTTCTCGTTTCTTTTTATCATCAGGATTATCACCTTTAGCATAATGATGATGATGAATATCACCTTGCTCTTTTATTTTCAAAAATTCCTGATATCCTACCTCATTCTCTGGCTCTGTAAATGGTCCTGGATGAAGAGTTTTCCAGTCTTCGTGAAGTGTTTTAGAATTCATGTTTATCCCTCATCTTTTCGCTGAAGATATTTTCTTTCTATTGGTGTAGCAATTCTACTGGTTATTGCTTTTTTGTCTTTATGATCTCTAAACGATCTTCTTGCTTTAATTTTTGCAGAAGCCACAGATCCTTTTTTTACATATCTACCTTGAGGAGTATCTACAACTACATCTCCTTCTTCAAGGTCTGCTTCTTCATTTTTTCCCGTCATTTTAAGTCTTTTTGCGTTCATAGCGGCTTTCTTCTCAGCACCTTTGAAAAATTTAGAACTCTGTGCCCTTCTTTTAAGAACATCTTTGCCTGCCTCTGTATCGTATTTGTCTGCGTGGTGTTGTCTGAGTGCTTGGCCCCCTGCCCGACTTGCTCCCTTCCATGCTCTTGTCATTAATTCTGGAGAAAGCTCATTTATTTCATCTTCTTTTTCAGTAAGAGCTAACCATTTTTTGAATGCATGATCTGTATCCATTTCTTCCTTTACCCTATGTTTAGAACCAACTTGATTCCATAAATCTTCATCTGCAATTAATCTAGTTTTTCCGCCAGTTAAAAACGAATTAACTCTTGAATCTGCCCATTGTTGAGAAGTAGTTCCTGGTTTATGGCCTGTTTCCCACGCACTAATTCCACGATTATATACTTTTTCTAAAATTTTAAACGAAATTCCTGATTGTTCTGCTTTCTTTTTTAAATTTTCTTCTATAGCGAACTGTGCATTAACCTCACTTATATTTACAATATGTCCCATTTCATCAATTATAATTTCTTCATTATATCCTGGATGACTGGTCTTCAGCATGTTCTTTTTCTTTTGTTGTGCTTTTTTTGACCACATTTTATGAATCATTGCTCTAGACGGCGCCCTTTTTAAATTAGCATAAGGATTTTCCACTCCTTCAGATTTATTCAAAGGAACCCCATGATCTTTATTTAAAATTAGTCTTGCATTCATAGAAATAAAAGGAATATCTGCTTTAACAAGTTGTGACAATGCATCTTTATCTTTTGCAAGTTGTCTTACTATTTTCTCTAATTCTACATTTTGTCCTAAACTAAGTCTTTTTCCTCTCAATGATTCATATTTACTTTTCAAGGCGTCTATCATTTTATTCGAAAATTTTCCCTCATCAATTATATCTTCTCCCACAACATCAGGTGTTTTTCCTTTATAATAAACATTTCCTTTTAATGCTTTGTGTGCTTTTTTTACGTGTTTTTTATGAACACTAACCTTTCCATCTTTGAATTTTCCTTCTACACCTGCATCACCTAAAGCCATTTTTACTTGTAATCTAGTACCTTCTTCTAAAGTTTCTTCGGGCAATCCATGCTTATTGTGTTGCGCCCAAGCAAATGCATATGCTTTCTTTGTACCAACTTTCTTTTTTAATGATTTTACTTGATGCTCTCTTCCAGGAGGGGCTTCTTCTTTAGAAAACATCCAATCGGGAGTTCTGTCTATTATTTTATAACCTGTTTTTATTTCTCTTTTCGCTTGTGTATCTTTTACTTTTTTCATTAATTTAGCTAAGTGTGCTTTCTTTGCCGTAGGAGTTGCAGGATATTCTGCGCCTTCTTTAATTTTATGTGCGGGCACTTTTTCAGATCGGAGTTCGCCTATATCTACAACATAGAATGGACTTCCTGGACCTTGATTATCATATCGAACAATCTTTCCTGTTACCATTCCTTTACCCTTTGCTGGATGAGCAACTTTTACTTTTGTACCAGGACGAAGTGCTTCTTTCAAATTAGCTTGTTCCGTTTTTATGGTTTCAATTTTCATAGCCTTCCTAATTTCGTTATACATAGACTTTGTATCTTTAGCAGATAATTTCGTTCCTTTACTAAAACTATCAAAATTTCCAGAAACTGCAAACTCTCTTAGTTTTGATGCAGACATTCCAGCGGCACCTTCAGCATCGGGATCACGATCTCCTGAACTTACAAAATCAATGTCTGTAAAATCATAAAACCCATGTGCTTTTCCCTCTACTCCATTATATTGTGATATCCATTTTGAAAATTTACTTAATCTATCACTACCAACAACAAATACAAGTTTTTTAAATCCTTTAGAATACAAATCAGATAGTGCTTCAAAAAGAGAAACTTTAATATCGATATGAATATGTGGACCTATCGTTTTTTCAACATAATAAAGTTTTCTTTCTGGATCTAAAGGATCCTTTTTAGCATTCTGAGTAGGAGACAAACAAATATAAGGTTCTGCCTTATGTCTTCTTGCCTCTGATAAAATCTTTTTTGCAAGTTTGACATGACCTATAGTAGGAGGATTCATTCTACCATAAGTTGCGATTGCTGTCTTTTCTTGCTTTGTTTCTACTAAAAAATTTTTATAAATCTTCATAGAATTATTTATTCAAATGAAGATGGCACTTCTATTATTTGTTTTTCAGCAGTTACATAATATTCTATACCCTCATGAACAAATACTGTATGCGTTGCTCTAAATGCTTCTTCTTTCACTTTGGATTTATCTTTTTTGCCTTTTTTAACAGTCTGTAATATCTTTTGATATACAACCTTATCTCCCATAATGAGAGCAAGCAATTTGTCAAAAATCCTTATAATCATGATTCTTTGTTTTGGAGTTGGTTTTTTCTCGTCTTCCAAATCTTTCATTGTTTTAAGAAACAATGCATATTCTTCTTTTTTAATTAAACCTTCTCTTGCTAATCTTTTCAATCGGGCATCAACATCCTCTGTCAATGCTATTTTTAAATAAGATTCGCCTAATTTGTCTAAAAGACCTTGTTCTGCTACTTCCATTATGCTCTACTCCCAAATGTTTTTGGTGCTAAGAAATTTTGTCTAGAAAACTCTAGTCTATCTACTAATTTTACTGCTCCATCATTTAATGTGACTGCAACAAATCCTTCTGGATTTGTAATCTCAAAACCCCTATCAGTTTGTATAAATGTTTTTGTCATGGGCTGAATATCTTGTAATTTTTTAATTATTATCATCTTAGCGGCTATAAGAACATTTTGCATTTGAAACATATTTTTCAAAGCAGTCTTGTTCTCAGTAAAAAATTTTAAAATGACTTCATTTTTTTTGCGCCTATTTTCTTTACCTTTTACCGACTTTAATTTATCAACCTCTTTATCTAATTTATTTTGTAAATATCTAATCAAACCAATAACATGACTATTAACATTTCCAATGGGCATACCCTGTCTTATTTTAAAATTAGCAAATGCTTTAATCTGTGTATTTAAGTATTTATCATCTTTTATACTGTCTAGCAGTTTCTTATTAAGATTTCTAAATAATCTGCCCGCCATCGAAAGCACATTAAAATATTTTTCAGTTTCTTCTTGAGTAAAAGATGCTATTCCATCCATTTTTTCATATTCAGCATCTTTAAACCATACATCTGATGTTTGTATAAAATTATCAACATTTACATCAAATGTAGCATCCATTTGATTTACTTTTTCGCCCTCATATTTTGTATGCCAAACAATGCCCAATTTTGAAGCATTTATCTTTTTTCCCAATTCACTTCTTAATTTAATCGCATATGTTATAGTATTTGGTGTAAAAACGATATGCGATTCGCCATCTATATTCTGTAACGTTCTAGGTTTTTGTGGACTGTATAATAAATCTCCTTGATAAACACCATCTATTCCAATATCTTTAAGGTATTTCAAAGAATCTTTTAATACATCTTGTAAGCCACCTTCGTGATTATTTTCAATATCTTCATCTGAAAAATTTAATTTAGGTTCTTTAGCAAATGCTCCGTGCTTAGTTGCTACAAAAAATTTATCAGTTTCGGGGTCTGTTCCTGCTACAATTGCTGGAGCTCCATCCCATTTGGTTGTTATTTTAATTTTTTTAGAAGAAGCGCCTTTTAAAGTTGATCCCAATGAACTTAAATATGTGATCGCTTTTTTCACACCATCAAAGCCACCATTTAAAACTTCATCTTCTATATGCTCAAGGTGCTTGTTAGCACCCTGAGACTCTAGTAAAAAATCTTTAAAATCGAGCATTTTCCTCTAAGTACTTTAATATAAACATAAATAGTCACTAACTATTTATTATATTATCTAACTGAGGATTGCTTAAAGGGAGCTAATTATTTCGGGGCGGGTCCACGGAGTAAGCATTTGGCGGCTATCACTAGGAAAGACTTTATTGTTACAAGTATTTAAAAGATTTGGGGTAGTATAAATAATTCTTGTTAACAATGTTTTAAATTCTATAGTACCCATCTTATGTGCCACTACACATATCCAAGCAGGTTTTCCATAAAATTGTTCAAAATGCCCTCTCCACTGATGATAAGGATTCAGGGTCAACAATGTAGTTAAAACCAAATCATGATCAGGACCTGTAGTACTAATTACATTAACATTTGTCGAATCAATGATTGTTTCTGTCATTTCAATTTTTACTTTTTGTTCAGAACACCCTTCAAGACATTCGCCTGTTTTAACATCCTGAGGACAACCCATAGGATTAAGACACTCTTGAACATTTTTTACACCCTCTGTAACTACTTTTTTACTCTCCCATTCTGGTTTTGGGCCTTCGGGTATAGATTCTACTGTTTTCACAACTACAGGTGTTTTCACAACCGCAGACTTGTAAGGTTTTAATCTTACTTTTTCATTTTCTTGGCTGACTACAATCATTTTTTTACCGCCAAGAGTTATGACAGTACCAAACGGTAATCCAGAAGTTTTCGCCACAACTGGATAGGGGGCGCAAGAACTTGAGAATAGTATCACTACGAGCGACAATATTATCAGCATAAATTTATACATATCACCTCATTTATTTGAGATTAACAAAAAGAGCATATAGCTCTACCATTACACTTATATTATCTCAAATATGAGCCATAGTGTCAAGCTAATTAATAGGAAAATTCCGAAAAATCTTTCTTTTTTTTCTTCTTTCTATTGTTTATTTCAACATCAAATACTGGAGGATCATCATCTTTTTTATTCCAAGATCCCTTCTTTTTCTTTTTTGTTGATCTTGTAACAAGATCACTTTGAGCAGATTCTTCGAGATCATATAATTTCATTTTTGCTCTATCAATTCCAATTACAAACCTCTTATTTTTACCAGGATCACTATAACGATTCTTCAATTGTTTTATTAAAATCTGATCAAGTTCTTCCAATTCTTCTGTACTAATCAAAGCAAACATAAAATCTGCAGTTGCTGGTAATCCAAATGATTCAGAAGTATCTTCAAGACCAAAATCTGTATCTGTAAATCCTGATCTAGTTGTTTGTGTAGCAGAACAGATAGGAAGATTATTTTCAACTGCAAGACCACGAACTTCTTCTGCGATTGATTTAACATAATTATACGAATTTACAGTATTACCATATTTCAATCTAGATGAAGACATAATATTTAAATAATCTACAAATATAATATCAGGAATAAATTTTCTTTTTAATTTTAATTCATTCAATAAATTTCTAAAATGATTTACGTTTGCAGAAGCAGGTGGATATTCCTTAACAATCAATCTTCCCGATGTCGCTTTTTTAACTTTTTTTATTTTTTTATCAAACAGGTCTTTAGGTATATCGTGTAAATCATCTATCGTAATATTCATTAAATTCGCATCAATTCTTTCTGCAATTTTTTCTTCAGCCATTTCAAGAGTAATATATAAAACATTTAAACCTTGAGAAATTGAAGCGGCCGCATGATGACACATGAATAACGATTTTCCCACACCTACACCAGCAAGTGTAATATTCAAAGTTTTTTTAGATAAACCCCCCTTAGTAATTTTATTGAAATAATCTAAATCAAAAGCTACTTTTTCTTCAACCCTATGATAACTATCAAATCGTTCATCTGAGTCTTCAATATAGTCATGGCCAATATTAGGATCAAAACAAACCGCAAGAGCATCAGATAAAATTTCTGGTATAGCTCCTTTGTCTTTTTCTGTTTCTTTTTGATTATCGATAATACCAATTGATTCAAGTACTGCATTATAGATTGCTTTGTCTTGACAAAATTTTTCAGTAGTTTCAAGTAACCAGTCGGTTTCTGTATCTTCTTTACTGGTAAAATATTCTGTAACTTTTTTAGAAACACCATCGAACTGATCTTCAGAAAGTTTTGCATTATTTCCGACTTCTATAATTAATGCTTCTTTGGTGGGAAGAACATTAAACTTATTTACATAATTTTCTATCTCTTCAAAAAGAAACTGATCATTATGATCTGAAAAATATTCTGTTTTTAGATATGGTAAAGATTTCCTGGTATATTCATCATTGAATATCAGGTTCTTCAATATTGTGTCCTCGATCCTCATCATTTTCGTGTGTATTTAAATCTATATTTTCCTGAATTACTTCTATTAAAATATCGCCTATTAATTTTTCAAATTCTATACCTTCAGTATCAGCATATTTTTTTCCTCTAATATCTTCAGGTATTTCTAGTATATCATATTCAAATCGATATTTCAACTCTTCGGCATCTTTTTCTGGTTCTATTAATCCGAATCGATTATACTTATAAATTACATCTGTAAATTTTCCTTCAATAATACAAAAAGCAAATTGTTCATCCTCTTCATTCTGAGGATTCTTCACCATTTTGTACCACTGCTTCATTGTCTTTTGTTGTTCCATATAGAAATTTCTCCTGACAATATTTGTCGATTTTTAACATTATTTCTTCAGTAAAATATTTTTCAGGATCTTGCATGATCGCCTTACCAAATAATTTTGTACCATCTGGAAGCTCAAATCTCGTTGACACTTTTGAAAAAATACCAGCTTCTTCAGCAAGTTCTAACATACCATGCCAACGATCTAATCCTTTATTATAAGTTACTAATGCATCAACCATTTTATTTTCTACTGTCAATCTAGACTTATGATTTTTGCAATGAATAACATTACCTATTACTTCTGTTCCTTCTTTTTCTTTTCTTTTCGAAAGAAATACAATATTGCTTGAAGCATAATAAAGACCTGTCCCCCCGCCCATAATTTGTTGTGGAAACATCACACCAATTTGGCTATATGTATGATTTGTAATCAATACAGGAACTTTTGCTTTGCTTGCTTTAAGTGTTAATACTCTAAATGTTCCCTTTACAAGTGCGGCTCTTGTCATATCTTTTGTCTCTTTACCGTCAGCAATATCTCCCACTTCTTTTGAAGTAGATAACATACCAAGACTATCAAGACATATCATCAAGGGCTTTCTATCTTCACTAGCAAGGTGTTTATCAAGAACCTTTGTAACTTGATATGCAAACTCTTGAATTGTAGCAACTGGTAACATAACCATACGAGTAGTATCTATTTCTCGTTGCTCAATCATTTGTTTTGTTATAGCGGATTCAGACTCAAAATAAAGAACGCCACCAGTAGGATTGTCCTCCAAAAATTGTTTGACAATACCGAGAACAAAGAATGTCTTCCCAGTTGCACTTTCTCCAGCGAATGCTGTAATTTTGTTTGAGGCCAAACCTCCATATATTGACCCACTAAGTAAAGCATTAAAAGCATAACTGCCAGTATCAATGAAAGATTCGACATCCCCTGCTTCAACACCATCAGAAACCAATCCAGCATATTCATTGCCTACCTCCTTAATTATTTCTTTTAAAAAATCCATTATATCTCCTTAAATAAAAAAATCTTCAAGTGTACTTCTTTTTTCATGTTCCCAGCCAACACATTTTAATATAGTTTTTAGCGGCTCCAAAAAAGATTTTTCAAATTGCATATTATAATTTATATATTCATGTAATCCAAACTCTGAAGGCAATACTGTTCCCATACTAATTACAGTATCTCCTACAGGATTCGGTTCTTTGAGATAAGAAAATTTAATCTTTTCTCCCTCCTGAATGATTTGATATTTCTTTGTAAGTTTATGTTCTTTTAATAACTTATTGTGTATAATCGTACCCTTTACATGTATAGGAGTACCTTTTTTATATAATAGCACACTATCACTATATTTGTCAATTCCCTTAACTGATCTTGGGAATGCAATATCTTCTGGAGGAAGTGTTTGGAATGATTCTTTAAATTCTTCAATAAATTTCTGCATTTGATCTTCAGAACCATTCATAAGAATATCAAAAGATTGTTTTAATTTATCTCTACAAACCGCTGGGGTTGAAGATTTAACTGATTCTAATCCCATTACTTTTAATCTGGGTTTAGCATATTGCACTCCCTCACTATTATGAACATTCATAATATAATGCTTCTTACCTGTCCAAACCGCTTTATCCGCAAGAACTTCTCTAGACATATTCATTTTTTGTTCAAATGCGTTCATATATACATGCAATTTATTAAATGAATTGTTTATGCAGTTTTGTATTTTTGTTTCACATACCTTATCTAAAAATTTAATAATTTTTTCTTTATCACTTGTATCAGTAAAAACAGATTTAACTAAATTATCTAAACAGATATAAATCGAATCAGTATCAGCGGCTACAATATAGTCTTTATCTTCCGTCTTTAGAATTTTGTTCAAATAACTATTAACATCATTTTGAACCCACCTAATTGAAAGTTGTCCGCCAGTTGTGATAGCCGTTGCTTGTCTTTCATCATAAAATCTAAAATATTGATTGCCCAAAGCACCATAAGCAGAATTGAGTTGAATCTTTCTCGCCATCTGCATATTATTCAATCTTGAAACTTCTTTTATTAAATGAAACTTTTCTTTTTCGTCTTTTTCATTTTCAAGTAATTGTCTTGTTTTGAGCATATCATTTTTAAATTTCTTTCTTTCAGCATACATTCTCTCCATCATTTCTGGTAAAAATCCTTGATGCTCATTTGTAAAATGAAATCCATTAGCTCCTAAACATATATCTTCAGTTTTAGCATAATCAGTACTAATTTCTTGATTTAAAAGTTTATCAATTGATAATGATTTTTGAGGAAATTTTGTAAGTAATGTTTCTGGAGAAATATTATATTGCATGATTAAATGTGGATATAGACTATCTAAATCAAAACTAGCAACCCATTCATACATTCCAGGAGTGGGCTCTTTTACATAAGCGCCTATATAGGGTCTATCTTTTATTGAATCTTTTTTAGGAGGAAGTTGTACACCTTTATTTCTTAATTCATTATATATCAAAGTATCCCACATTCTAACTTGTGTATAAACATCCGTATAATTCACTTTAGCATCATATGCTAATACAATAGCCATGTCGATTAGTTTCATTTTATCTTCTAATCGATTCACGAGTTCTACATCTTTTACATTATATTCTATAAATTTTTGATAGTCTTCTTTCCAAAGATTATGTAATGATCCATATTCAGAATAATCTAATTTTCGTTCATTTAATTCAACATGAGCAATATGATCTAATCTATATGACTCTTGATTTTTATAAGTAAATTTTCGAAATAAATCTAAATAATCAAGAGTACCAACACCCATAATTTCATATGCTTGTTGTTGTTTTGCGCCTCCAAATCCCATTACAGTTCTCTCACTTACAAACTGCCAAGGCGATAAATCATAATAAAATGGCTCATCAAATAATAAATTCATTCTATTCACAAGATATGGTATATCAAAAAACTTAATATTCCAACCAGTAACAATGTCTATATCTTGCTTAGACCAAAACGACATAAATTCTTGAAGCAAATGTAATTCATTTTCACAATCAAAATATTTAACATCATTTCTATGAACTTTATATTCTCCGCACCCAAAAACATAATATGTTCCTTTAAAAGAAACAGTAATTGCAGTAACAGGTTCAGGAGCAGTTTCGGGGTTAGGAAACCCATTTTCTGAACCAGTTTCTATATCAATATTCGCAACTGTTATTTTACTTAAATCATATACTATTTGATCAGGAAAATTATCTGTAATAAAAGTATAATGATAATTGGTATTTCCATAAATTTGAAAATTATCTATACCCTCATATTTTTTTATAAAATCTCTGGTTTCTCTAATATTGCCACATTCAACAGGAGCAAGATAGTTTCCTTCAAGAGTTTTATATTCTGTGGGTTTTGGTGAGTTAATGAATAAGGTTGGATTATAATCTAATTTTTTTTTGAAGTGAATACCGTTAGAATCTATTCCTCTGTAATAGATTTTACCACCCCAATTTTGAACGTTTGTATAAAAAGTCATTTAGTGAATTTATAGTGCCAAGTTTTATCGTAATTACTCCCCAAGTTATCTAAATTAGTATAACACAATAGGATGTGTTTGTCAATCCATGTCTTTTTATGAGTAAAGGCATGAAGTCCAAATAATAGTTGTAAATAACATTTCCAGAAAATTGCTTTTAAGGCTTCCATGGCAAATACTTGCCCTTTGTGTGTTTATTAATTATTATAGAACTTTTGCGACCTGTTCCATCAGCTTTATAAGAACAATGAACCCAACCACTATTGGGATCACCTTGTGGATCAAAATATTCTAAAATTAATTGATCATAATCAAGATTTTTATAACACCACGTTGCTAATTCTGCATTAGACACGCCATTAATCTCAAAATCCGCGGCCTCCCCTTTTGCATGTTGAGATTTTCCAGAACTTCCTACTGCTTCACACAATTTAACTGATCTATATCCAGAATTGATTCTTACCACTTTTCCAAAATGATCTCTTACAGGTTGCAAAATATTATTACAAACATTTGTTAAATTTACTATTTGTTCTATATTGGGAGTATTGTCTATATTTTTTCTAATAGCAGTATCAGAAAAAGTCATTTCTTTGAATGAAAAATTTTTGGTAAGTTTCATTGTATTTAATCCTATAAAAAAAAGGAGGCCACAATCATGGCCTCCCTTATCGATTTAAGTTGTTATTGTTTTTATACAACTTTGTGATCAACTACTTTCAAATTTTCATCAATAATGTCAATTTTACGAGGTCTTTTTTCCTCAGGAATAACTCGCTCCAACTCAATTTTGAGCAAGCCATTGAACAAATCTGCACCCTTCACAATGACATCATCAGCGATGTTAAATCTTCGGGTAAAAACTCGTTTGGCGATTCCATGATGTAAATAGTCATCACCTTCATTTTCTTTTGGCACGGATTTTACTGTAAGTGTGCCCTCTGTTAGTTCTACATCTAGGTCGTCTTTTGTAAACCCTGCTAAGGCGAGTTCGATTACATAATTGTATTCACTCACTTTCCGGATATTATAAGGCGGATATGTTTCGCCTGAACCACCCGAATTAAAAGCATCATCAAATAGACGATTAAAAAAAGAATCAAATCCCACGGATGTTGAAAGTTGGCGATTTAAGTCTGCTATAGTTTTTGGTACTAAATACATATTGTCTCCTATATTAGCGAGATTAATTATATTCCTCCGCATAAGCCAGAGGATGTTGCTACATGCAACGGATGAGATGCAATTGCACTCTCATAAGATCCATTATACTCTTATATATATAATTTGTCAAGGGTTTGATTATAAATCTTTTCTATTTTTTCTGATTTATCGTATTTCAATTCATCATATTTTCCATCTTTTTCAACCCAATGATAAAAAGAATATAATGTTTTATTTAATGTTGGAACAACTCTACCATGAGAATTTTTTACTCCCTCATAACAAAGACTTACTCCTTTTTCTGTTATAAATTCATCTTCTAAAACATATATTTTCCATGGATTACCATAATGACAATGAGATACAGTAATTTCACATGCTTCCCTATCTGTATGAACATTTAATTTACTTCCCTCAAAATACATTCTTGTAAAACAAAAAGAAGGTATTATTTTTTTATTTAGAATTTTTGAAACATGAGGTGTAATTTTTAAATGAAAAATCATCGATAGATAATCACAATAAAAATCATATCCTGTATAACCGAGATGTTCAATTGGAATCGTTTTTAAAGATGATGTAAGACTTTGAGCATTTTCAACTTTATGAGAAAAATAATTATAAATCAAATCATCATCTATCATATCTTTCAAATCAATAATCATTGTCCTGTAGAACCAAATCCACCATCTCTATCTGTTTTTTGTTTTGGTCGTGTATTTGTAATATCAATCTCAAAACTTTCTGTTTTACGCAATTCTGCTTGTACAATTCTATCACCATGATTAATTTGAATAGAAGTATTTGATACATTTATCATAATACAGTTGCATTCTTCTACATAATCTTCATCAATAATCCCCACATTATTTGCAGTAATTAACCCTTTTTTCAACGCATTACCTGAACGAGGATGAACTTTAATATAACAGCCCACAGGAATGTCAAAGATTATACCCGTAGGAATTAAATATCTCCAACCAGGTAACATAAGTAAACAATTATTTTTTATGAGGATTTCTTTTTTGTGATTAAACTGATTATATGCTAATACTTTTGTATGTGATTTAAGGTATGCTTTCAAATCAAAACAAGCTGATTTTTTAGTTGCTAACGATGGTATTTCAACATCATCATATAAACAGTAAATTTTTAGTTTTTGTTGTAATTCAATTGAATCACTCATTACGATTTTTTGCCAATATTATATTTCGGAGTTAGTGTCCATTCTTCTTTTTCTGAAAAAGATAGAATTTTTAATTGATTTAAAGGTAAAATTGGGTCTTTTGTTTTTTCTTCATCCACTAACTTAACAAGACTCCATTCCTCTAAAAGATTTGATATCGTATTTCTTCTAGCAATATCGGTATCTGAAAAATTATAAGGTTTACCGTCAAGAGCAAATAGTTCTTTAAAGTGTACTATATAATATTTACTTTGTTTATGTAAAATGTGGCAAGACTGATAAAGAGTTTTTTCTTTTCTACTAGCAACACCAATCCTGGTTAGTGTTTCTTTTACTTTTAGAAAATCATCGGGTTCTTTTAAAGTGATCTCTACCATTTCGCCGATATCATACATCATTTAATTCCTTTCACCGCCTGTATTTAATTTTTCTTTAATTTGACTCAGTTCTTTCGTGGAATGCAAAGGCAAAACCTCTTTAGCTCTTTGTAAATTATATCCATAATATTCTACGATCACCTTGATGTTTTCGTCTTCCTCGGGTTTCATCCACTTAGGAAAGCGTTTGTTTCGTCTGATTGTATTTATTAAATAGTCAAATTGAAGTTTCTTATCAGCATTGGGCCGAATATTCATTTCATTCGCATAAAGGACTGTATCCATTGTATAAGATAGCCCCTTATTGACAATGTAAGGGAGGTATTGTTTTTCAACCTGATGATCAATATCATCAATCATCAGGTTCTTTTTACCATAATTAATATCGTTTAAAAAATCAAAAGGAGTCATAATCTCTTATTCTCATATAAATTGCTATATAATTGATTATTATCATAACTATCTATAAAAGCCTCATCCCAGCTTTTTACTACTGTAAAATCTTGTGATATATGATACAATTTTCTATTAAGTAAATCGGCACCGCAATTCCAAGCATGACCAGCATAAAAGAAATATTTAGAATTAAGAATAATAGTATTATAATATGCTTCAAAATCATCCCATGATAATTCACTAATACTATGTGTCCCAATACATAGATCAAATTTTTCATGAATTATAGAAGAATAATTGTAAGCAGAAATAAAATTTATTTTACTTAAATCTTTAACTTCATGACTAAGATACCAGTTTTGAAGATCGGATACAAAAGGCAGATCAATAATATTCCATTTATCAAAATTTATAATAGAATGATTTAATCTATATAAATTTCCAAATCCTCCGCCAATTTCTACGATATTTTTTATATCTTTACAATAAGAAAAAATAAATGTTGAAAAAAATATATGTCTGCTATCAAGGGCGTCTATATGTGTCCATTCAAATTTTTCTCCATAGCCCAAATCTGATTTTGGTACACCAATATATTTTGCAAATAAAATTCTATCTTGATGATATGCGTATGAAAAATTAAGCCAGTCTAAAGGACCTTCACCCAAAACAAAAGAATATATATCTTTTCTTTCTCTAAAATTGCTAAAATCAAAATTTTCAATATAATGGTCTTCCTTATCTTGGAAGAGCGGTTTATATCCATCCATAAAAATTATTTTGGTGGTACTAGTTTTTTTGGTCTTGATGAAACATTATACAATGCATCAGTATTAACAGGAAAAACCTTTAATGTTACATCCACTTTTCTAAATCTCTGTTTTCGTATAATAGTTAAAGTAATCGTATCACCTATATTATATTTGTATATTTCATCTGAAAACTCTAATCCACTATTAGTCATCACATCATTAATTGCGATAATAGTGTCAAATGCATTTAGACCTTTCGGAAGATCAACATCTGGTCTTACAAATATTCCAAACGTATTCGGAATAAATTCTTTTTTAAGTTTGGGAAACTCTTTTATTATTTTGTTTCTCTGCTTTTTCAGAAGCAATGGCATAATCATAATACCAACTGCTGGACGATCAACTCTTCCATTAATTTTCATAGATTCAAGAGATTTCTTTGCTATATCACCTCTAATTGCTAAACCAACTCCTGCATTTTCAGAAATTCTAGAAATAATTAAAGAATTGATTCCAACAATCTCCCCCTTCATATTCATGAGAGGACCGCCAGAATTTCCTTTATTTATTGATGCATCAGTTTGAATCGCTTTGATAAAAGGATGTCTTGAATATCTTTCAGTACTAGAAATAATTCCTTTAGTTACAGTCCACACCATACCCATAGGATGTCCTAACGCAAAAACATCTTTTCCTGATTTTATATTTTCTATATTTTCTGCAAATTTAAGATATGGAATAGGTTCTTCTTTTCCCAAAACTTTAATTAATGCTAAGTCTGCAAGTGGATCGAGACCTATTACATTTACTTCATAAATTTGCCAATCTTCTTTATCATGATAGTATAATCTGATATAATTTTGATTATAAACACAATGAAAATTTGTAAGAACATGTCCAATATCATCAACAACTACTCCAGAACACAAACCCGTTTTAGATGGATCTGTATCTGGATCAACATTAGGGCTCATAGACAGCAATACTACTGACTTTTTTACCCTTTCAATAACTAATTCAAAATTAGTGCTATCTTTAGTTGCAATTTCTGTAGCTGATATGTTAATCGGCACATATGAAAAAATAATAAAAAAACATATCAAGCTATAATACTTGATGTTTTTCATTTTTATCCTTGAAAAATTGTTTCTGGAAGCCCCTCTAATTCTTCTTCTTGTTGGTCTGGTAATGACTCTTGAGAATTTTTAGGTTCTCCATCTAATGTTTTTGTTGAATTATCTGTTGGTATTGTTATTGTTTTAAGTTCTGTATTTTCTAAAATCTCAAAAAAAGATGGTAAAGTTTTTTCATCTTTAACACATTCAAATGCCTTATTCATGAAAAGAGTTCCGATAAAATTTTGATCCCATACTCTTTTACGATATTCTTCTATTTCATATTCTGCTCTAATTCTATCCAAGACACAAAAACAATGTTCTATCATTTGTCTTTGACTCTGCCAAGTTGGAGGTTTTCCTAACAAGGAAGGAATACTTAATACTATCCATCTTATAGTTCCTTGATAACAAGCATTTGTTGTATCATATATTAATTGTGATGTCCAGTTTTTTAATATTACATCTGGTCTCGGATCAACAAATATTGTTTTGTTATCCTCTGCCCTTATGGAACTTACTGCCCAGACAACCAACATTATAAAAATTAATAAACCATTTCTTATATAAATATCTGTTTTCATTATTTATCTTCTAAATAAACTGGCATTCTACCATAATTTCTACAAGACATGCGACTAAATTTAATTCATGATCTGCCGCAAATGCTGATTTATATTGAGAATCTGCCAAAATTAATACTAATTGAGGTAACGAAGTTGATTGTATGTGTTTTTCTGCAATGTCATATATTTTTCTGTAAACTTTTTGTGGATCATTATCCAAATTATTAACAACCCATTTACGCACCTCGTTAAATTTTTTGTCTTTCATGTATTTCATAAGTTCGGCTAAATCTAACTCTGTAACTTGAGACAGTATTCCCGAATCTATGCTACCATATTTTGAATATTTTTGGAGTTCGTTTAATACTCGGCGATAATCGGGAAAGTGTTTCATTAACACTTCTGCGACCACTTTCTTATCATAATCTACTTTTTCTTGATCTAGGATGGTATAAAGTCTTTTTCCGAAATTCGATCCAACATTTAACTTCTCTTCTTTATTTATACGAAAATCAATTGTTTGACATCTGGAATGAAGAGGCTCAATAATTCGATTAATATAATTACATGTCATTATAAATGAACAATGTTTTTCGAATTCTTCAATAAAAGACCTTAAGGCGGGCTGGGTAGATTGGGGATTTAAATAATCTGCTTCATCAAGTATAACAACTTTTCTTTTACCATCAAAACTGACAGTTGATGCATACCCTCTAATTTTAGTACGTAAAACATCAATACCAGATTCTTCAGAACCATTTATCATAAGAAAATCACACCCCACTTCATTGCAAAGTGCTTTCGCCACGGTCGTTTTACCCATACCAGGACCGCCAGAAAGAATCATATTAGGAATACGACCTTCTAATGATATCTGTTGAAAAAGTGTTTTTATTCTATCAGGAAGTATACATTCTTCAATTGTTTTGGGTCTATATTTTTCAACCCATAAAAAAGATTCACCAAACATTTATTAACCATAATATAAATTAACCTTCATATATAGAATTTGCAAGCTCAATAGCAACAAAATATTCTATAACATCATCTGAACTCACAAATTTTGATAGTCCCTTACTTGATAAAGAAACATTATAATTTTTAGACATTAATTTTGTAATATTTTCAAATTTGAAAATAAATTTAAAATTCTTATCAGTTTCACCAACTATTTGTTCAGAAGAAGTTTCATTAGTTTGAGAATCTAATGCTGTAATAGTTATATCAGTACCATTACCTATAATGCCTATTTCAGGCAATGAAAGAACACTGGCCTGTTTAATTGAAAAGTCCAAAGCATTCGAATCAAGAACAAAACTAACATCTTCAGTAGGAAGATGTATTTCTTTCCCTTCAGGGGGTCTCACAACAAGTTCTGGATCACACATCCAATATTTAACATTTCTTTGATTTTTCTTATCCTCAATAAGAATATATTTTTCTTCAAATTCAACTTCAGGATATTCAAACAAAGAATAAGAACCGAGCATTCTTGTTATGTCATATATACCAAAATTCCTTGGTATTTCTTCTATAATATTTGCTTTTGCTAAAATTGCTTTAGTGGGAGCAACTGTTCTAATCTTTTTCCCTTTTTCAAAGAAAATGCCACTATTAATATTAGCAAAATTTTTCAAAACCGAAACGGTTTGATCACTTAATTTCATAATAATACTCCATTAATTGTTTAATCATCATTATACTATATTTAATAAAATATGTCAACTTTTTTTCTTTTTCTTCTTATTTCTTAATGCTTTTCTTCTTTCTTTCCTAGTTGATTTCTTCTCTTCAATCTGTTCAATACTTTGTACTTTCTCTGCTTCTTCAGTCACTTTCATTCTAGCCGCTCTTAATTTTTGAGACTGTTCCATATGGGCCTTAGCAAGTTCATTGGAAGAATCTATTCTTCCAAGATCAGACATTGAACCATCAAACACATATGTTCCAATATGACCAAGTTTCATCCAAGGACATAAATGTATAGGAATGTCTATATGTCTTGCTAACTGACAAAATGCATAATCTTCTGAAAGATACCTATCAGATTTATTTGATGCACCCATTGGCATATAAGATTCATTATCAATAACCGTATCAAAATATGCATGAATATATCGATCCCCCGAAAATTGTTCAGAACGATTATGATCTGGTTTGTAATGAAACTGAGGATAGGCATCTCTCCATTTATCAAAAACATTCCTTTGAGCCATCATAAAACCAGTTCCAATTTCTAAAACTTTTACTGGTTCATTTATCTTTAATTCTTTAGTTCCATGAACAGGATTAAATACAAAATCACCTACAAATTTTTCTAATTCAGATGGATCTTTATCAGCAACTCCAGCATCGACTGCTTGTACAATTTTTTCCCAAGCAATGCATTTCTTCCCATAGGGACCACCGATAATGGGCTTATCATCATCACATAATGCGGCAAGAGACAAAACATCTCTTGGATCAAAATGAATATCAGCATCAATAAACATTAAATGTGTAAAGCCTTCTGCTCTTATAAATTCATCAACTAAATAATTTCTTGCTCTGGTGATAAGGGATTCATTAAATATGAAAAAGAATTTACATTCTATTCCATAATTTGCACATAATGTTGCAAGGTCAATACATGCTTTTGTGTACATTCCGAAACATTGCCCACCATACATTGGTGTTGCAACAAAGATTTTCTTCTTTCTTAATTCTTCAACTTTAACTTCAATTTGCATTATTTCTCCATATCCAAATACAAAAATAGAGGATAAGAATTTATTCCCTATCCCCTATTTAGACTGTCAATTAAAAGGGCGTTTCTTGATCTTCGTTAGATGATGTTTCTACCGATGAACTAGATTCTTCATTTGCAATATTTTCCTCAAGAGCATTTTCTCCTTCTTCAGCAGGAGTATCGTTAGGATTGACAACCTCAGCATCAACTTTGCTGTACAGATCAAGAAAAGCTGATTTTGTTTCTTCATCAAAACGATTAACACACATCTGAATGGATTTCATTTTATCTTTAAAAATAGCATACGCATTACAAATATGAACCAATCGGCGAGTAGCAATGATTTCATCAACACCACCATCATAAAATGTTTTACGAATAATATCCGCCCAATTTGTAAGTTTCTCAACGAATTCTGTATTTTCACAACCAAGAGAAGCAAGAACTGAATTGAGAATTTTTTTCTCAACTCCTACACTAGGATATTCTTGTTCCATAGTAATTGCAAATCTTTCAAGAAATGCTTCATTAAGAATATTTGTTCCGATAAATCGACCGTCATCAGAACCTTTTCCTTTAGTATTTGCAGTAGCAAAAATATTAAAACCACGAATAGGACGAATCCATTGATTTATCTTTTTAATAAAAATTCCCTTACCTTCAAGAACAGGTTGCAAACACATAATTTTATTTGATGCAAGATCGACTTCATCAAGAAGCAGAATAGCACCTCGTTTCATTGCTTGAATAACTGGACCATCTTGCCAAACAGTTTCACCATCTTTCAAAAGATAGTGACCAAGCAAATCATCTTCATCAGTTTCAATAGTAACGTTAACACGAAACATTTCACGATTAAGTCTTGCACATACTTGTTCAACCATGAATGTTTTACCATTACCAGAAAGACCTGTTACAAAAGTTGGATAAAAAATTCTCGATTTGACAATCGATTCAACATCTTTACAATGTCCAAATCTGACAAAATGAGAATCTTTATCTGGAATAAAAGATTCGGTTTGTACGGGAAATGGAATCACTTTAGATTCCTTTTTTTCTTCGACATTTTCACTAACAACTGTTTGCGCTAATGCACTTTTCACAGAACCATCAAGTTGGGGGACACGATATACACCTCTAGCAACTTTATATGTTTCATTTTTCTGCAACCACGCAGTACTCACACCAAGTTGTCTTCCAATTGCTTTCAATTCCGGACGAGAAATTTCGTCTTCATAACCAGCATCAATAACAGCTTGAACAAGAGCCTTTTGATTCACGTTCATATTTTCTCCATAATATAATTAATAAAAAATGAAAGATGAAATAAATTCGCCGCCACTAAATTACACCGTTGCAGGCACCAGAACATTTCCAGAAGGAAACCATTTGCGAACTTCCTCCACCTTTCACTACTATTATCTCAAATTCTGGCAATAGTGTCAAGTCAATTCTTGGTCTAAATCCATTTTTTTTACTTCTTCCCAAGTTCCATCTCCTAATTGCTTTACTGTAATTGCTGGTTCTTTTTTATTCCATTCTTCGGGAGAAATTAAAGATAATTTTTCATCTTCATATAAAAAATAATGTCTTTCTTTTACAATACGAAATGGAATATTGACTTTTTCATGTATTCTTTTTGTTAATTGAACTCGATCCATGATTTCTTTTGCTTGTTTTACTAGAAGATTTGCATGTTCTTGCAGTCTATTTATTTCTTTATGGGCAGATGTTTCCATTGCTTTAAGCAATTGGGAATCTGTTAAAGATTTTTCTGTTAAGATTTTTTGTATTTCTTTATTTTCATTATCCCATATAGGATTATCAATTGTCATGATTCATGCGACCATTTCTGCAAAACTTTTCAAAACAATTCTGTTAGTAAGTTTGCGTTTATTGAAATTTTTAAATGCTTTAGTCAATTGGCTTTTTGAAGCATCTTCACTAACAACAAAATCTTCATTTCCAACATTCAAATCTTCACCATCTTTAATGTAATACAATTTATCATAACCAAGATAATTTGAAGCAACATATGACTTCTCTCTTTTCCAAAGTTTTAAAATTTCAGCAGAAGTTGGAGCATCCTTTGTACCCCAGGAAATATCCTGACTTATGTATTTAAATCTTCTTCCAGTTAAGAAAAATCCCAAAACATTAACTTTACATCGATCTTTTAAAATTTTATAAAAAGTAGTAGTAGACATTCCACTTCGGCGACCTCTGGAATTATAAGTTTTTTTACTGACAGGATCAACATAATATGTGTCTCTTCCTCTACTATCAAAATATTCTTTATCCAGTTCACCGTCTTCATTAGCTTTCCAATATCGAGTATTAGTATGGGATTCACCATCAGTAAGAAAAACTGCATTTACAATTTGTACACGGTTTTTCTTTTGAAATTCAGGAACTACTTCTAATGCCGCAATAATTGCCGCATCAAGAGGAGTCCCACCCAACTCAAAATGATATGGATTTGCATATCTAAAATCATAATAATAATCAGGAACATATTTCATCTTCAATTGCATCATAGATTGCATAGCATAATTCATTTCTGAAGTTGACATTGAACTACTGAAAAGATTCATTAAATGCAAAGTAGAATTAGAGATCATATGCTTTTCTTTTTGAAAGAAAACTCTTTCACTTTGTTTTTCTACCGACTCATCTTCATTCAGTTTTTCTCCGTTTCCGTTCATTGTCCTAATACTACGATCAGTAAAAGCATACACCTCAAAAGGAATATTTACTTTTTTACAAAACAGAACCAAATTCAAAAGTTGATCAATAGTACCAGCTAAATTGGAGTGCATAGAACCAGACCAATCTATGAATAAAACAAGACCATGATCTTTTCCAGAAGCAATAGTTGCAACTTTTTTGAAAAGATTATCATTATATTTGTAAGAATGAATCGAAGACATATCAAGCAAACCAGTTTTTGAAATGCTGGTCCTTTTATATTCATCGGCCCTCTTTCTCATTTCAAATTCTTTGACTAAATAATCTACTGTTTTTGAATTCTTACTTTTAAATTCTTTCACCATAGTTTGTGCAATAGAAAACATTTTTTCATAACGTTCATCCTGAAACTTAGGATCTGAAAAAAATTTGCGAGTCATTCCATATAATTCCTTATGAGGAACAATTATTTCCTCCAAATTTGCTTTTGGAATTGTTACATAGTCCCAAATTCGTTCAGATTCTTCATTTAAATCTTTTGCTGATTCTTGCCATGCTTCATCAGTAAATGCTTTCGGATCTAGTGGAGAAAAATCTTTATCATTCGATACTCCACCTTCAAGACCAGAAGTTATTTGACCTCCCGCTTCTTCACCTTTATCTCCACTTCCGTCTTCATCTTCGCTTTCACCTCCAGCAGAAGCATTTTCTGATTCTTCTTCAGATGATGCAGAATTTTCTTCAGAAGGTCCTTCTTCTTCAGATTCTAAACTATCACCTCTCATTCCCGACTTGGCATCATCACGTTCTTCCTCTTCATCTTCTTCCATCCACTCAAGCGGAGATTCACCCATTACTTCAGGCTCTTCTTCAAAACCATCAAAACCTTCACACATTGAAGATTCGAACTCAGAAAAATCTTGAAAATCTGTTTGACTTTCATTTTCTTTTGAATACTCAAAAAGTCTTACAGTTATATCATAAATTTCTTCAAAAGTCTCTGCATTATCAATTTCAGTAATGAAAGGACGTTCTATTTCATTAAATTCAATACCAGCAGATGCACCGATTTTATAGTGTAAATTAATTCTATCAATCAAATTTAATGTACTCAGATCACGATCTTTTGTTTGAAAAAAGTTCTCTGATACAAGTTGGCGATAGCCTTCAATCATCGGCCTTGAACCACCTGGATACTTTCTTTTTATCTTCTTTTCAATTCTAGCATCTTCAACAACATTAAGATAAGACTTGAATCCAGGACCCTTCTCATTCTTCTCAGAATGCAGTCCTTTCAAAGGAGTCCAGAGTGCATGACCAACTTCATGGAGAACCATCAAATCATAAATCGGACCACTCATATACTTGAAAATTGGTAGACGAATGACCCGATTTTTAACATCAAATGATGCAGTTTGATAATTTCCGTGTTCTACGGTAATGTTCTCAGAAGCAAGAAGTTTTGCTAAAAGAGATTTTGTAGACTGTATTTCGTTCATATTGATACCCTTTTTGATTATTTTTTAACCTTCACTTATATTGTATCAATTTCTAGAAATAGTGTCAAGACAATTCTTGGTTATTTTTGGATTAATGAGTCTCTCCAATCAAAACCCTCCGTAGGAAGCGTGTGTACTTGCATGACATGGCCTTCTTTGACATCCCACATATCATCAACACATTTTGGCTTTGTTGCATAACAAAACCACTTATGATTCCAATCCATGGCCGCATATTGCATGTTATATTTTGTAAGTTTATCAACTACTTGTTTTTTGATATTAATTTTCATAATTATTTTTTGTTATAGGGTTTTAATACATTTATGTATATACTATTTGCAATTTCTGTCATCATTTTTGGAGCCACCATACGACCTAATCTTTCTGCCTGTTGATCGTAATCTCCAGTCAAAATAAAATCTTCTGGTACTCCCATTAACCGTTTAAATTCTACTATAGTTGGTTTTCTATTTTCAGCATAATGAAAAACACCAGACAATCCTTTTTTCTGACCTTGTTGTGTTAAAGTCGGAGAAGGAAGATTCGGTGCTGGTCGAATCATATTAAAACATGATCCCTTTGGGTTAAATTCATGAAATTGTTTATCTGAAGGTTTAAGTGGTTTTTCTGGATTGAAAGGCAGAAAACTTAAAAATTTCTTTTGAAATGATCCCTCAACATAATCTAAAAGCATTTTTACTTCTTCTGGATCATTTTCAATATCTTCAAATGCCTCCTTCATAGAAACATGCTTTGAAACTGTTTTGGAAGGAAAAATGCCATTTATATTCATAAAATTAAGACCAATTTTGGAGGCAACATCTTTTCTCACACATATAAAAATTGTTCTTTCTCTTGCTTGAGGTGTTCCAAAATCAGCGGCATTCAAAACTTGATACGAAACTTCATAACCTATTCGTTCAAAATCATTAATAAATTCTAAAAGTTTCTTCTTCGATTCTCCGAAAGTTATTCCTTTTACATTTTCTGCTACAATAACTTTTGGTTGAATTCCTTTAGCAATACGTATATATTCTAAAAATAAATCTTCAATGCCTTCTTGCACTTTAGTTGAATATTTTTTGATTCCCTCTTTTATTTTCTTTTCACCAGTTTGTATTACTTCACCAGTCTCAAAATCTATTTCTGATTGTGTAGTATCTTCTACATAACCCACCCAACCTTTATTTCGTTTCCCAGAAAGTGAAAACGCAGAACAAGGAGGAGAACCATCAAGTAAATCTAATTCACCAACTTTAATTCCAGCCATTTCTAAAAAATCATCTGATGAATATTTTTTAATATCATCTACTAAAACCTTTGTATCTGGAAAATTTGCTTTATATGTAGATATTGCTTCTTCGACAAATTCATTTATTAAAAGTATATTTGCTCCAGCAAGTCTATATCCAGTAGAGCTTCCTCCACCACCAGCAAAACAACTGATTACATTAAATAGTTTTTCAGATGATTTTTCTTTAACTTCTTTTACATAATATTTTTGATAATTCATACAAAAAATCCTTCTATACTTGTAGTTGTAGTGTTCCAATCTCTAACTAAATCCATTATTCTACTTCTATTATAGATGTTTATTTTCTTATTGTCAAGAAGTTTTTCAAAATAATTTGGTATTCCTGCGGCTAACTGTAAATTCAGATGATTTCTTCTCTTTATTTCTAGCAATTCAGGAAATGCATTAAATAATGGTGCTTTTTGATATGGTTTATTAAAAAAATTCCAATCATACTGTATCATCCAGTCCCAGACCTTCTTATCAATGTATGGAGCAACTAAAGTAGAATCTATAGTTTCTGCTAACATCATTTGTTGTTTCACTCCCACAGGGTTTCCTGGAGTGAATTTTTGAGACTTTTTATCGAGATCGCCAAAATAACCATTTCTAAAAACATCAAGTAATTCTTTAGTATGTTTATAATGAATATTTGCACGTTTACTTACTCCATAATAACCATCAGCGGCCCATCCTGTTAATATATATTTTTCTTTTATGTGAGGATAAACATATAAAAAAGGAAATGTACATTCTACATGAGTTTTCTTTTTACATTCATATTTTTTAATCAAAGTAAAAAAATCATTTTCAATATTGTCAACTGGAACATCTATAAGTTTAAAGTTCCAACCAAAATGCTCACATGCTTTTTTTGCATATATGCTATCCTCAGAATCTTTTCCATCAACCCGAAACGTATAACAATTTAATGTTTTGTTTAATCTATGCGCCGCTATGGCAACTGTCAAACTATCTGTTCCACCAGACATTAATACTGCAACAGTTTGATCGGGTGCTTCTTGTTCAATGATGTTCGTGATAATTTTATCAATCACGAAAACCTTCGCCTTTTAAAAAATGTTCAAATCTGTGTTTAATGATAATATAAAATAATTTTAATAAATTATCTTCAGAATAATTACCCACATCTTTAACTATCAATTTATATTTTGTCATTTTTCGTTTTCTTTAAAAGAGTTTTCATTTTTTTTCTTGCTTGTTGCATATGAATTTGACTGGCTCTATCAAAAAACGTATAGCCATTTAAATGATCATATTCATGCAATATAATTCTTGCAGAAAGACCGATAAAATTTCCATTAAATTCTTGACCTTCTTTGTCTCGCCAATTAATAGAAACACCGCTTGGTCTCAATACCTTAGGAAACAAACCAAACCAAGTAAGACATCCCTCTTTCATCAAAGTTTTTTCTTCTGTCGCTTCTATAACTTTAGGATTAATCAAAACCAAAGGTTCACCTTCATGCAACATAGCAAATGATCTACAATTAAGACCTATCTGATTACAAGAAAGCCCCAATCCTTGATGTTGAATCATATTTGTAATTAATGTCTGTTCTAGTTCTTGTGCATTCAATGTATGTAATATTTTTTCATCATCAAAATATGTTACTTTATCAGACTCAAAATCAAACTCATCTAATTTAGTTTCTATTAAAGGATGTACTCCATCTACGAGTTCTAAAATCATTGCACTATTCTACTAAAATTTTTAATCTTTTCAAATTTAATTATGTGTTTAAATTTATCATGAAGTATTTCGCCCTTATGACTTATCACAAACACATTTGAATCACTACCAAGAGAATGTATTATTTTAAGAAAATCACTTGTACCATCTTCATCAAGTGAACTATCAAACACTTCATCTAATATGAGCAAATTTGTACTCATACTATTTTTTAATTTAGCAATTGCTCTCCATGTAAAGAGCAAGGCCAAATCAATACGCATTTTTTCACCTTCACTAAATGAAGCATAAGTAAATATATCACGAAATCTTGATTTAATTGTTTCAGTAAAACTTTCATCTAAATTAAATGAAATATAAAAATCCATTGATGCCAAATACTTATTAATCAGTTTATTCATAATTGGCAAGTATTTTTTAACAATTAAGGTTTTGATACCACTATCTTTAAGCAAAACACTTGCAGTATCATATAGAGATTGTAAATTACTATGCTGTTCCTTTAATAACAAAAAATTTTTTTGTTCTGATTTTAATTCTTTCAATTTTACTGTAGCATCTGAAACATCCGCACCCTTTTCATTTAATTGCTTTATTTCTTCATTTATCTTTTCAATATATTGGTTAATAGCAAATACTGAAGCATTATGTTTTGTTACAGTACTTTGAATTTCTGTAATATTTTCTTGAGTGATTTGCATCTCGGAAATTATATCAAGAGTTGCATTTATCTCCGTTCCTATTTTACCAATTGCTTCGCCCAATTCTGTTTTCTTTTCTTCTTTTGTATGAATTTCACATTTTCTATGTACATCATCTATTGTCTGATTACATGTTGGACAATCAGTATTTTTATTATAAAACTCAATTTCATTTTCAAGTTTATTTAAATTTTTTTCAATTTCATCTTGAAATTTTTCTAATGTTTGATGTCTCTTTTGTACTTTATCAAAATCATTAATAAGTTTTTGAAGAGTTAATATGTCCTTATCACAGGTTGCAATTTGAGAATTATATTGTTCTATTTGTTTGTGGGATTCTTTAATTTTTTTTTGATTATCCGTAATAAATTGTTTATTACTTTTTTTCATTTTTGAAATATACTCTTCTTGCAACTCTAATGCATTTTCAGTTTTTGCAAAATCCAATTCATTTTGATATTGTTCATTTTTTAAATTAGAAACTTTACCTTTCAACAATAAATTCATAGTAGAAAATATTTGAATACCAAGCAAATCTTCAATGATAATTCTACGATCATTTGTTTTAAGTTGCATAAAGGGAATAAAAGATGTACTACCAAGAATCACAATTTGAGTAAATGACTTATAATTTAATTTGAGAATATTCTTTTCAAGATGTTCTTGATAATCTCTTGCTTTTGCATCTTGATTTATCATTTTACCATCAACTTCAATCTCAAATAGACTTGGTTTGATGCCTCTACGAACAAGATAATTTTTTTTACCAATTGAAAATTCTGTTTCAATAAGACAATTTCTATCATTAATTGAATTGATAATTTGTGCCTTATTAATATTTCGAAATGCTTTTCCAAACAAACTAAAAGTAAGAGCATCTAGTATAGTAGACTTACCAGATCCATTTTCTCCAACTATTAAAGTCGTTGAATTTCGTTTTAAGTCGATTTCGATAAAATTTTGACCCGTGGAAAGAACATTTTTCCATCGAATTCTATGAAAGTTTATCATAGTTTGATTTTAATATTTTGACTATTTCTTTTTGGCAAGCAAAAACTCTAGCGTATGCTATGTCTCTGTTATTTTGATATTTGTGTCTATTAGTTTTAATATATTCCTCTTCAAAGACGGATAATTCATCAAGTTTAGTCTTCAGTAAGAAATTGAGGTGCTGATCCATCTTCAAACCTGTATTCTGAATTTTTTATTTCTTTTTTAAAAATATCATTAATATGCGTGTTTAAAGACACATTTCTTTTATGTGCATCTAATGCTAATTTTATAAGAATTTCATCATCTAAATTTAATTCTATTTCTTTTGTTTCTTTTTTAGGCTGTAATTTCATAGTCTAATGCTTCATTATAGAGTGTTTGTATTAAGATGTCAAGTTCTTTTTTATCTTTTTGTATGTTTAATGTATCTATATAATTACTTAAAATAGTGAGAGTGTCTTCAGCTTCATCAATAACTGAATCATCATTTTCAAATTCAAGATCGATATTTTCCACAACTGATATATCCACTGCTTCTACTTTATATAATTCATCTAACATCGTATCAAACCAATATGGATTTTGTTTTTGTACAACTATAATTTTGACAATAGATCCTGTATATTTTTCATAATTTTTTTCTTTAATCGTTTCAAATGTTTCCTTAGTGTCATCATAATAAATTTTATGAAACATATGATAGGGATTTTGAATAAATTCCAATTCTCTTGTTTTAGTATCAAAAATATGAAATCCTCTTGGATCATTATAATCTGACCAAGTTATTTCATAAGGATTGCCGAGATAAGTAATGCTTCCCTGTGTAGATTTATGATGAAAATGCCCACTATATACTAAATCAAATTTAGAAAATGTGTCCATATCAATACCATAATCACATATCTGATTATGATTCATTAGAAAGCCACTAATTTCAAGATGACCCATCATAATTTGTGAAGATGTTTTTTTAATAGCATTCATACATTCTATATAATTGTCTGAAGTAATCCAAGGCATCATCATTATTTTAGTCCCATCAAAATCAACTTCTCTGGGACTTGAATAAATCCAAGGCTCATAAAGACCATCTGATGATGTAAACAATTCTTTCATTGAATTTATATCATTGGTATTCTTATAGAAAATATCATGATTACCAATTATAAAATGAGTATCTACATTCATTTTCCATAATCGTTCTACAAAATTTTCTCTCAAATCATTAGCAGTTTTAAAATTGATATATTTTCTTCTATCAACAACATCACCTAAATGAACCAATGTTTTAATATTACGCTCCTCAAGAAGAGGAAAAAAAATATTATCATAAAATTTATGAAAATAATTAGAGAATATCACATTGTCATTTCTTGCTCCCCAATGAGTATCCGTTATTAAGGCTATTTTCATACGTAAACTGTTCCTATATTAGAAATAATATTACCTTCTTTATCTTCAGATATTTCATCTTCTTTTTTCTTTCTTTTCGCAAATCTTTTTTCTTCGAAATCTTCTATAAATTTAGCTATAGCCACTCTAGAATCAGCAGATCCTATTAAATTTAAATATTCTTTACTGTCATCAGGACTACTTTCTATATGATCTTCAAGATAAGATAATCTATCCATTTCTTTATATTTAATATATAAATTCTTTTTTTCTTTTTGTATTCTTCTAACAAATGCCCAATAAATTATTTGAGTAAAATATGCAAATGGATTTGTTGATTTTTCTGGATTAAAATTATTAACATATTGAAGACAATTTTCTATGCCATCAGAAATCATATCATCTTTAAACGCATAATTTATAAAATTGGGTCTAAAAGAAAGTCTTTGTGCTATAAGTAAAAAACATTCTCCTACATAATCTGGAACAGGAGGAATTTCTACACCTTCTTTTTCTGCATTGCTGATTTTTTCTTTATACTCTATCATGGCTTCAAGAAAATGTTGATTGTTTATATAATTAGCCATTATTTCTCCTTGTTGTATTAAATGTCATAATATCTTATTTTATCACGAATATGTGTTATTTGTCAAGGTATTTATATTGATTTATTATATATATAATCATAGAGGAAAAATCTAAGAATTTATCGGAACGGTTATAATGGTATATTCAAACTGTTCTTCATTATAAAGTTTTATTCTTTCTACAAAATGCTTTAAAGTATAATTTTTATAACTTTTATAAGAAAAATCATCCGCTATATCATATAATGTGGCCATTTCTTTCGACTCATTTTTTCTAAGTCCTCTTCCTATGCTTTGTAAATTTCTTACTCTTGATTTAGAAGGAGAAGCAAAAATGACATTATGTAAATTAGTGATATTGATGCCAGTAGAAAAGGTACCGTAGCTCGCAACAATGATGGCATTTGTTTCGTTTTCAACGATTCCTCGAATATCTTCTCTATCAGTTGTTTCTGTTCCACCATATACGAAAAAGATTTTTCTTTCATCTTTAGCCTTTTCTTTTATAAGATCATAAATTATTCTTCCATGCTTCTCTACCAGTTGAAACAATACCAAAGTATTATTGCTTAAACTTATTGCAAGATTTCTAATAAACCTATTTCTTGCTTCATTAGAAACAATAACATTGATTTCTTCTTTATAATTATATGATTTAACCTGTTCACATATATCTTCGGGATATTGTAAAACTAAAGATTTAATCTGAAACGGAGATAATGTTTTTTTATCTATTAAATCTTTTGTAGTTGTTACTGTATGAATTTTTCCAAATAACCCCTCTAAAACCAATTTATGTGTTAATGTTCCATCCAAAGTTCCAGTTGTTCCAAATCTGTATTTTGTTTTAATTGTCTTTTCCATTATTGATGTAAGAGATTTTGCTTTAAACAGATGTGCCTCATCCCCTAAAATAAAATCAAACTCTGCATAATAATTAATAGTCATTTTATACAAAGACTGCCAAGTGGAAATATAAATTGGTTTAGATGATACTCTATCCTTACCTGCATAAATTTGATGAATATTTTCTGAAGCATCCCAGTTATCTGTTTTAGAATAATCAGCAAAATCACTTTTCATCTGGGCAACTAAAGATGTTGTAGGAACGACTATTAGTGCTTTAAAATTAGGAAGTTTTTGTTGATAATATCTTAAAAGAAGATATATTATAAAAGATTTGCCCGATGCTGTGGGAGAAAGAAGCAAGCATCTTTCATGATTTATAGCGTATAAAAACGCATCAATCTGATAATCTCTGGCACGAATATTCAATGCAAGATTTTTGGCAAATCTTTCATAATCTTTTTTGTTATATTTATTTAAACTTCTAGGAAAACTTTTATATTCTATTTCATACTGTCTCTCTTTTGTAAATCTAAGTAAATGATCTAATAATCCAATATACAATTCTTTTGATCTTAAATTGTAAAGTCTGATTTTTCCATCCCACATTTTATTTTTAAAAGATGGCATAAACCTGTAACCAGGAATAAAAAAAGTAAAATATTCACTTATTTCCTGCTCAATACCTGGTTCTGCTTGAACCAACATGTGTACTTCATCTTTCTTATCTATCGAAATTTTTTCTATCATCTCTTAACCAGACTTTTGAAGCCGCCCAAATGTTATCGGGCCATAACCAGACTTCAGTAAAACTTTCTCCAACTGCCCTTGCGACATCTCCCCAATTATAGTCGTGACCCATAATTAAACCGTCTTCTTGTACTATTGGAGTCCAACAATTTATATCATTTTTAACACTTTCATAACTATGATCACCATCTATGAAAACAAAATCAATCGATTCTTTATCAAATTGTTTTGAAGCATTATCTGATCTATCTATGATCATTTCAAGATTTGGAAATTTAAGAGCTTCTTTTAATACCTGTTTTTTAAGCATAGATAAAGATTCATCATTATATTCTTGATCTATATGTTGTTCATATAATGTATTGTCTGGTTGTACCTTATAAGGATCAACACCGTACATTTTTAGTTTTTTATTTCCCTTATCCAACAAACTAAACATGTTTTCGCCGTTATTCACTCCTATCTCTACGCCTATTTTATAATTAAACTGAACACATTGAATGTTTATTACTTCCCATCTCGGCCAAGAAGTAGGATAAGCAAATTGGGCGCCTGTTGATATTAAATCTTTTGGGCTAGGATTATTCTTCATTTTAACAATTTAGTCCATTTTTTAACAATTATATCAGGATCGAATTTTTTCATATCGACTGATGTTTTTCTTTTTTCAATATCCACGGTCCAATCATAAACATCATCTATAGTTGTGTTTTTTCTTATAAACATATTATTTTCATCTGTCAATATTTCTTCAGCCGCATCTGATTCATATGTTATTACAGGTACTCCTAATTTATTTGCTTCAAGATAAACAAGACCAAATGTTTCTTGAGGCATCCCCACTCTAAAAAGACAGGCGGCATTTGCTAAATTTTTTAAAACAGATTCATAATTTAATTCCCCCAAAAAATGAATGGGATAATTACTTCTATTAACATCTTCAATCAAATCTGTAAATATCTTTACATCTCTTTTTTGTCTTTGAGGAGGACAACAAACATAAAAAGGTCTTTTCATTCCCTTATCATAAAGAGCAACATAAACCATCAATGCTTCTTTAAATCCCTTACCAAAAGCACTCATCCAAAAAAGATAATTTGATCTCTTTTCTTTTGGTTTTTGTTTATCTATACCTTTGGGAAACATATAATGAATAGTTTGATCTCCATCAACTTTTTTACCTTTATCTTGAACATATTTTTTAAGTGCATCTGATAAAAATAGTCTAGGAACTTCTTCGTGACAAGTTGTCCAATTATGCATCCAAATATAATTTTTATCTCCACTATTATTTTCTAAAGGCGACAATGTTTTAATATGAGGATTAACCATGTAATAATACTTCCAAATATTACCTGTATAATTAATATGGTTGCAATTTATTCTTACTCTTGATCTAGCATAAAAATGTCTATAATAATTTAAATGTTTTACGTTGTTTATTATTTTATCAGTTCCATCTGTTTGAGAATGTACTAATCCAACATTAAAATTTTCACTAGCAAGTTTTTCTGCAACTGTTACAATCTGTCTTTCAGTTCCACCCATTGCACCTCCATCAATTTCAAATAATTGGGGGGAAATAATCAAATAATCATAACTCATTATGCTCCTGAAGTAAATTTTCTCCAATCAATTATATTCTTGATCAAAAAATTTCTATTGACAACTGTTTTTATAATTGATTCTAAATAATTTATTTTTTCTTTTTGATATTCAATTTTTTCTTGCATATCAATCATATCTTTATCTGAATTTAAAAATCTATCTAAATCTAATCTATTTCTAGATTTAATATCTAATTCAAATGGTTCCCATTCCATTCTATCTAAACTATTTTTATCAAGTTTACCTGTATAATAAAGCCATTTCAATTTAGACAATTCTTTCTTCTTCGACTCGAATTTTACGAGTCTTAATTTCTCATCTGAAAAAATTTTAAAATATTTGTTGTGAAGTTCTGGTATTCTTTTTGATTCTGTATCTAATTGTACATCATCTAAAACACAATCACTGGTCCATAATTTTTGAATATCTTCTAATTTCATTATACCTCATAATCAATGTTCTCCAATAATTCTTTCTATTTTATATGTAGCATATGCAAATGTAGCATCTGCGGCAACAACTTCTGAATCAGCAACATCAGAAGACATTTCTATATCTGTTAAATCTACTGGAAACAACTCTGTAAATTTTGCCACATATTGCACATTTTTATTACTTGTAAGAATTGATAATGTACCATCAGAATATAATTCTCCCTTAGGATTAGGCACATCTGCTTCTGCAAGTTTTCTATATTGTTCTTGATCTTCAGGAAAGGTAAGTCCTTTTATCCAATCATAAATTTCTAACCAATTTTTCAATTCTTCGTCTATTATAAATCTAACACGTAATTCATTATATTGAACTTTATCTCCTGCAATAGGAATATCCCTAAGAGGAGTTACTTGTAACCACTGACCTGCTGACAAACCAGGCAAATTACATGATTGACAGAAAAAATTCACGTTTGGAATTTTCTGAATCATAAATTTAAAACCCGTGGGTATAAAATAATTTAAATTTTTTGGTTGTTCGCTAGAGTCTGCCATAGTTCATCTTCCGACACATTTGGTATATTTTCTAATGATTGATCTTGATCAATCACCCTTTTAATTATAATATCATCATATATATTTAGTAAGTATTCAAAACCAAGTACAAATTCATCTTTCATATCATTAGATGCTCCTTCTGATGGATATCCAGTAGTACCATCATACATATTGTTTCTTTCACCAAATATATCAAAACCTATTAAATATTTTGTTTCTTTAGGATAATAAATATGTGCTAATCTTATAGCCTGTATACCAGCACATCCCCCATATATCGGACTGGGTACATGCGATATTTGACTTTTTTCTTTTATCCAAGTTATGTAATAATGATGTCTAAATCCATTAAAAATGAATTCATAACCAGTTGGTTCATTTTCATAAAATGTGGCGCCATCAGGAATCTCCATAGAATCTCTAACTTCTCCTGGAAGAGAATTCATATTACTAATAACAACTTTATTGTTTAAAGAATAATCACTATCCATAATTTCATGAGTGACATGAGAATCAATGGTTAAAAGATAATCAGGAGCAAAATCACGATATAAAGCATTACATCCAAATGTCCATGCTTTTTCTTTGATTTTATTTAAATCCATATGTTGTCTGGATTTTCCATTACCTATTATAACTACTGCCACGTTATTTCTTCCATAAATTGTTCTGTTGTTATATTATCAATATTTTCAATTTTTGTATCATCATCAATAACTCTTGTTAATCTTATTTTTGGACAAAAATGATCCTTTAACAAATAAAACAATCCAATTCTTTCATCTTCCGCCATATGAAATTCTTCATTGGATGTTATTCCTTCCTTAAACATTGTTGGATAATTAGGAGTACCTTCATAAATATTTTTTCTATCACCAAATAAATCAAAACCTATCATATATATTTGATCTTCTGGATGAAAATGATATGCCAATCTAATGCTCTCCCATCCAGAATTTACTGGATATATCTTTTCAAAAGGCATTAAAGAAATTTTATGTTCTTTGGGTATTTTTTTCAGTATGTCATGTATATTACCATATCCATATTCAGTTGTATAAACTTTATTTTCTTTAGAATATCCAGACTCAATTATTTCTTCAAGCATCATTGGATCACACGTAAGGAGTATATCTGGAGTAAAATCACGATAAAGACCATTACTTCCATATATTGTACCGTATTTCTTCAAAAAATGCAAGTCTATTTTTTGTCTTGACTCGCCATTACCTATGCAAAAAATCATTTTTTTGTATAAATTTCATATTCTGTATTTCCGACACCATGTGTATACGAATATACAACATGAACTTCAATATTTTCTTTTATTGTTTCAGCTATTTTAGTTCTCCACCAATCTTTTGGTTTTAATGTACAATGAGCATTTTCACCATTTGGTAAAATGTGGCGGGCAGGATACATTGCTATATTTAAATAAGTACATTTATTTGATAATGTAAAAATTTCTTCTAAAGTATCATTTATTTCTTCTTCTGGAACATGTTCTAAAACATCTGTAGAAATGACACAATCAAAATTGTCTCCTGGCAACTGGTTCCACATTAGTATTGCAGGATCATAAAGTCCTATCTTTTTAATTCCCCATGATAAATGAATATTATCATTTATATAAAGCCCTGCTTTTCCACATCCATAATCCAATGCAGTTTTTGATTTTGTATTTTTTATTATTTTTTTTATAAGGTATCGATGGGGAGCAAGAGAATCACCGGGAAAGGGGATATCTCGTTTATATAAATCAATTTTAGAATGCATAATATCTCCAAAAACAAAAAAAGGAGAAGGTTTTACCCTTCTCCTTTATGTATAATCTAAATTTTCAGAGAAAATTACATTAAGTTATTTACTCTTACAATTCTGTAATACTCATTGGCTGATCCGCCAGCATTATCTGCACTAATATCTGCACTACCAGAGCTTGTGCTGTCTACGGCTCCTAATGCAAATGGATTACGTACAAGACCATAACGAGTCTTAAATCCAATTTTTGGTTGGAAAGTGGATGTGTCAACTGCACGTACCATTTGTAGTGGAACGTATGGGCAGTAGAACATACCAGCATCATATGAAGATGATCCTTTATATCCAACTACAAAGTAATTAGCATCATTTGTTACTGCATATGGATCAACATAAACACGATAGCGACCGTTAAGTACACCAACAAAAGTGTTTCCTGCATCATCAGGATTAAGATTGTTGCTATCAAGAGCAGGAGCATAATCAAGAACTCCAGCCATTTGAAGTGCAGAAGCGACATCTGAAGAGGTCATGATCATATTACCTTTTCCTCTACGTGTCTTCTTCGCAATCTCGTTTGCTTCTCTCTCAATCTGGAACATGAGACCTTTAAACTTCTCAACGGACCAGCGACCATTTGAATCTGTGTCGAGATCAAAGATACCTGATTGTGTAGTGTTATTTTGGGCACCAATAACGGCTTCTCTGTAAATCTTGCGAATAACTTCACGGTTAATTTCTGCAAGAATCTCAGCGGAAAGAATGTTGCTGAGTTCTGTTTCTGCATCAAGACCATGAACTGCTTTAAGATCCTGAGCAACTTCCATTGTGTAATCTGCTCTTAAGGCTCTTGTTTTAGCAGTAACAGTAACCTTCTCAATTGAGAAAGCCATGTTATTAGGTGTCATTGTCTCACCTGAGGCAGTTGATAGTCCACCACTTACTAAAGTATGAGAAGCGTTAGCAGAACCATCAGTATGAATGTGAAGTCCTGGAACATTGCTTGTTTGTGTGACATCACTATTAGCAGAATAATTTGTGTCCGCTTCGTTGTAAAGTGCTTCGGGGGACTGGCTCATGGTAACATATCTTGCTCTCATAGCAAAAATAAGACCAGTCGGTCCAGTCATTGGTTGCACACCACAAACATCGTATGCAATCAAGTTAGGCATTGCTCTCCTGACAAGAGAAATCATAATAGGATCATACTTTGCAACACCACCCTGATCGGGGAATGCGCCTGAAGCCTGTCCAGCCTCTGTCAAGAAGTTCTGTGAAGAAAGAACTTGATTGTCTTCCTGCATGGACTTTTCTTGGTTTTCCAGAAGAACGGTTGTTACTGCCTTTCTATATGGGTCGTCTATTTTCCCCAACTCTGGATGATCAAGAATAGGAGCCCACTTTTTTTGTAAATTTTCTGAAAGATACATGTATAAGTCTCCTTAGTTGTTAATTAATGTTAGTTCTAGAAATGGCTTGTGCATATTGTCTAATTGACTCAGGTGCTTCTGCCATTGCGGTGTCTGAAGAATTGTCTTCATTAGGTTCCATATCGTCTTGTGTATCTTCTTCGGTCAAAACCTGTTTTTCTTCAGCGTCTTCTGCACGAAAATACTTATCCTTGATGATCTGAAGTTTTTCAGTATATGATTCTTCATTTTCATATTCAATGCCTTCTGCCAACTTGATCATTTTTTCTTGATCAACTTCAGTCATTCCTTCTGAAACTGTATACAAGGAATCCATCTTTTTGTACTCTTTGAGTTCTTTAGATGAATCAATGTTTTTTTGTATTTCAGAATTTAATGACCCTTCAAGGTCTTCGACCTTAGCGAACAGATCATCAACTAGATCAACCTTTTCATCTGGAATATCGACATAATGTTCGACAAACAGATTTTTAAGACCGACCATGAAATCTTCAACAATTTCTGAACGAATACCCTTATCAACTGCAAGTTCATTTTCTTGCATCCATTCTTTAACAACATAATTCATGAAATCATCTACTTTTTCAATCATAACAGTACGATTGTTTTCAATGGCTTCTTGAAGTTCTGTTTTGTATTGTTCATCCAGTTTGTCTATTCTTGTGGAAATTTCATCATTGACTCTGGCAAAAACTGCGGCTTCAAATATAGTGGCCGCTTTTTCTTTAAATTCGTCTGAAAGCTCTTCGCCTTCAATAAGTGCTTGTACATCACTTTCCAAATTGAATTCTTCTTTAGCAACTACTTCTTTTGTTTCTTTTTTAACTTCTGAAACAATTTCATTACCTTCTTCATCGAATTCTACATCATCAACTTCGTTAAGTGCGCCGAGAATTTCAGCAACTTCATCTTTGCTCATCTCGTCTAACTTATCGTAAATCGATTTAATAAGTGACATTTTTGATGCACTTTCAGAAACTTTTCCTTTATCAGCAGGACGTTTCTTAGCAGATGGTACCCCTTTGGTAAAATCTGGTTTAGGTCCATCGGGAACCTCGTTGTTCACGCCCGTTTCTTTTGCTTTTTCGGGAGCTTGCTTCATAGGCTCTTTATTTTTTCCGGCACCTGGAAATGAAGCCTCGTCTACTTGAGCATCTTCATTTTCTTCTTCTTTAGCATTATCTTCAAGAGTTTCCTCTTTCACTTCTTCTTGATCCAGGGCTTTCTTATTTTTTTCTTCTGACATGTGATAACTCCTTAATTTTGTGAGAATTTTGTCTCTTGTCTCATGTTTATATTTATACAATTATAGGTTTGAAAGAAAACTATTAAACGCTTTTAATTTTACGTTCTCTAATTTTGCAGAAGGCGTTCCCGTAATTTCTTTCTTAATAGCAGAAAGTACTTTTTCTTTAAGAATGCCCGATTCCCAAACCCATTCTTTTCCTTCCATGACACCCTGAACAAAAGCCTCAGGAGCAGAAGGATCAGCAACTATGTCAGCGGCAGTTGCTAAATAAAAATCATCTTTTACATATTTCACTCCACCCCTTTCTTCTAAAGAACCCATTCCTCTAGAAGAAACACCTAATTGTGCGCCATTTGAAATAAGATTTTGCACAATTTTACCATAAGGGGTATCGATAATTTTCGCTTTGCCGACAACATTATTACCGTCTTCTTTCAATTCGGTAATCATATGAGATACCCGTTCTAAATTTATACCAGGCCCATCTGGATGACCAAGTTCCCCAAATGCTCTATTTTTTCCAACATAACCTTCATTATATCTTTTTATTTCTTTCATAAGAATATCTTTGGGATAAATTCTTCCATTCTTATTTTTCACTTCTGCCATCATGAACGGTCCTTGAATATATAGAGACTTTTTCCCGTCTTTTTCTTCTGTAAAACACTCTATATTTTCGTTAACTTCTGTAATTAATTGCATAACTTAACCTTTTTGTCCTGGTGTTGGTGTCTTTGACTTTCTTTTACGTTGTAATTCTTGTTGTCTTTTGACTTTCACTAATCTCTTGGCCATTTTTTTAATTTTTGGTAAAAATTTCTCTAATCTTGTCGCAAGCATCATTTTTTGAGAAGGAGACATTTTTGTAAGGCTTTGTCCTTTAGCAATTCTACTTCTCATTATATTTCTAGCACTTCTCCGAGCCCGTTTTTGCAATACTTCTGGGCTCGCCATTCTTCTTAACGCTCTTTGTTTTGCTCTTGTCAATAATTTAGAACGTCTTCTAGCCCGCTGTCCCGCCTTCAATCTTTGCTGAAGAGTAAACTTTCTTTCCTCTAGAGGAACATGCTGATATTCTGCTTCGTCTTTAAGTTCTCTGAAATTTTTCATCTTTTTATATTTTTATTTAACTTTGAAATTCCTCTAAATAATCCAGACCTCAATGTTTTCTTTCTTTTTAAGGTTATTAATCTCTGTTTTATTTTTCTTTTTCTCAAAGACTGTCTTATTTTCAGATTAGTTTTGGGATTAAATTTCTTTCTTTCTTTTGCAGACATTTTTTTAAGAATCTTCTTACCTGCAACCTTTCTATACCCCTTACCAATTAATCCTCTGTTTTTTCTAAAAATATTTCTAAATGCTTTTCGTCTACCGCCAATAGTTCGAACACGACTAATTTTATGTATTCTTCTACCACCAGCCTCTTCTAGTTCTTCTGACATTATTGTGCATCATAATAAGTTTTAGAAAGTTCTCCTCGGACTTCAGTTTCACCTATTTTTCTACACTTGACATAAGTTTTAAGTGTTCCTCCGCCTGGTTTTGTATAAGTTCTCACTCCGCCAGAATATGTCCCAGGAGCATCTGTATATGTGTCAGATGCAGTAGCCGCATTATCATATTGCCAAATAGTGTCTGAACCCGTAACCGTTACCCATGCCATTTATTCTCCTCTGCTTCTAGAAAAAGAAACCATGTTCCAAAAATCTTTCTTACTTTCAAATAATTTTTCAGAAAATTCTTTCTTGTTTTTTTCATTTAATTTTTTATACATTTCATATAGAACTTTTGCATCATCGGGTTCGACAATAACTTGAATGTCATCTTTTAAACTTATTTTATGCGATTTTTGAGCTTTATAAATTTGTTTAAGTAATGGAATTAAATCATTGATATGATGAACATCTTCAATCATGTCCGCATCATCATATTCATATTCTTCATATGGATTATCTTCTGAACCGTGTTCCATTTCATAATCAAGATAATATTTTACAGAACTTAAATTAGAACATGCTTTTGAAATCTTATCTTGAACCCACGTTTCTAATTCAACCTGATCATCAAGCATTTCAAAAAGATCCTTACTGTATTTATGTACTTTATATAAACTTTGTTTAGCCAATCTTCCCTCAAAATCATCATACTTCATTTTCATATGAGGAAATTCCTGAGAAACATCAGCCGAATGTTCTTTTATTTCTTTTTTAGCTACTGATGATAAATCTTTAAATGTTTTCATAGGCCTCTAGTATTAAATTGTAATATCTAATTTATATTTATATGATTTATGTCCTTAATCTGTTCATGTTTTATATTAGTGTTATCAATGAAGACAAAATTACTACTATACACATTATCACTAATGCTTTATAATACATTACGATAGGTGTTTTAAAATATCTCCATCCTATAAACACACATTTATGTACAGGACTTAAAATATAACCAGCATAATCCAATGCAAAAAACCAAGCCAAATATTCTATTCCAAATATTGTAGTAGCAACGACAGTAAGAGCGGCAAATCTGCTACTACTTCCTAAGAAAAAACTTCCAACAAAACTAATGATAGACATTTCTAATAATCCAAGACCAGCAGAAGTACTAAAAAAATGTATTTCATCTGTATATTCTCTAGCAAAATTACCAAAAATTATAATCAAAGCAAGAAGTCCTATTAATTGCCAATCAACTAATGTTGTAGGATCTGGAATACCATCTTGTCTATCAGGTTTTAATTCAGCAGGCTTTATATCAATATCTTCTTCTTTCAATATTACAAACAAATAATATAATACAACACTTAAACATCCTATCAACAACGGCCACATATAATTAAACATTTCCCAATATGACAAACCAAAAGCCGCCATCGGAAGAATGATTGTTTTTTCTAACGGACTCCACAAGTAATAATGATGTGTAGAAAGATAATCAATTATTCCTAATTTTTCTCTACTTTTCTTTTCATCAGAAGATATAGTATCTAAAATTCCTGCTGAAACTGATACTCTTCCTGGTATAGGAAGCACTCCAGTTAATGCACTAATTAGAGAAACCACTACACGTTTTGATTTTATACGATTTACTATGAATTGATAGATAGGGAAAAACCAATTATAGTGTTTTGCATATCCAGCAATCACCATAATACCTGCTAGATAAAATAAATACCATTGATTATTAATCAATAGATTTAATAACGTTGGGAAGACTTCTAATGTCATATCAATTAATTACCCTGTTCACTTTCAAACCATCCCGTAATATAATATTTTTCGCCTTGCAATGGAGGCAGACCTCTATGAAAATGAGTAAAATGTGCTGGCCAAATAAGTGAACGACCAAGAATTGGTTTAATTCTTTTTGATTGATGTAAAAATTCTGTTTCTCCCCCTTCTTCAGGACATTTTATATAAGTCATAAACGCCAACACTCTATCTTGAACCTCATGTTGTGCCGCTTCATAATGCCATATATGATATCCTTGTCCTGGTCTTACTTTATGAATTTTAAACGAATAGCTTCGCAAGTTCATATACTGTATATGATATTTTTGTGTATAAGCTAGAAAACATTTTTGAAGATTTTGATAATAATCATTACACAAAGCGTACGGAAGTGATCTATGATAAACAGATGATATTGTTTTGTCTGCAGGAGACGATCCAGGAAAATGAAGAGCTTCGTCTTCTCTCATTATTGATGCTTCTCCATCATCATTAGATGTTGGTTGTTTACCAGCTAAAGTAGATCCAATTGTAAAATTTTTAGTTGAACACCATTCAAACCATTCAACAAATGTATTGCACAATTCTGATGATAACGTATTTTCAAATATTCCAATAAAATCTTCAAACGTATCTTTTTTTTGAATATTTTGTTTCATTATTTTCCTTCAATATGTTTTGTATATGCATTTCTTATTATATTTCTTGAATATTGAAATGCCATATAATTAAAGTATTTAAATTTTCGTAACCAATGATCATCTTTTTCGTTTTTATCCCTAACTATAAAATCGTATGTTTTTTCTGTTAAGGGAATTAATTGAGCAATTGGAGTACCAGCCGTCATTGTAGCAGATCCTATTGTTTTATTCCAATATCCTTGAACATTAATTTCAGAACTGTAACCAGGATCTAATATTCCCATACAGGCTTCAAAATCAAGATAATCAGTATATGGAATGGGTATCATTAAAAATTTTAATCCGTTCGGCGCCAATATGTGCCAGGGAGTATTTAATTTTAATATAGATGGCGCACTCCAAGGTCGCTTAGGAATATGTTTTGCAACAGTATCAGGTGTTTGCGCTTGAATAACATCTTTCCCCAATATCGTATTTACCATCTTATCGGGTAAATTATATTTAAATCCCTCTTTAGAACCTATAATTTCTAAGTCATGCCATGCTGATATAATATATCCAGTTCCAAATAAATGAAAAATTCCTGGACATCTTGTTATATGATGTTGGAGAGCATTGCCTTGATTTTTTTGCTGAACAAAAAATTCCTTTCGGGCCTCATTAACCCAAGACGGAAAAACTTCTCTTGCTGATCTTATAGGAAATGTTTCTGCTACACCTTCTATAGACGAAAAAAATTCAATAGTCTTCTTGGCCATCTGTAATAAATTTCACGTTAAAACTTATGTTAAAAGCAATAGAAAGTCGTTCTTTGCTAGATTTATTTACTTCAATATCATGTGGCACCCATCCTGGAAAAAGCACCAAATCTCCATTTTTAGGAGTATAAGACATAACTGATACCCATGGTGCAGTTGCATGACAATTTTCTGTAATATTGGCTGGATTATAAAAACAAATATCTCCTGTACCTTCTGCTTGCAAATAATAAACAGCGGCATATTGAACCGCTTGATGACTATGTACAACATTTCTACTACCTGGATCATTAATATTTGTCCAGTATTGTAAATCTAATTCTCCTTGTTGTTTTAATTTTTTTGCATATGTAGGATCATCAATTGAATAATGTTGCATTGCCTGTTCAACAGAATCTTGTAATTCATCAAAAAACCAATCAAAATTATTATATTTAAAACTAGAACGCCAACATCCGTTATTAGTATATCTCATAACATATGGTTCGTTTTTTTTATGCCAGAATGACTGCTCAATTAAATCATTTATTTGTTCTTGTGTTCCAATGTTTTTCACAAAAAGGTCTGCCGAGTGTAATTTAAAAATATCTACTTTCATTTAGTCTCTCCGGAGTTTGTTTTCTTATGTATAAGTGTTTTTTTGACATCAAAAGAAACTGTTCTACGTTCACCTTCACATGAAAATGGATTTACAGCATGAAAAAGTCTTGCTGGAAATAAATAAAAGTCACCCACTTCAGGAAAAATTAAGTGACAACCTTCTTCTGCATCTTGAGCATTTCTCATTGAATTATTAATAAAAGTTATCGTACCATCGTAAATATGCTCGATTTCACAGCTTTTAGAGAAGAATTCGTCTGGTAGTTTTAATACTATAATAGCTGATAAATCTAAACCATGAGAATGTGGGGGCTGATAATCATGTTTATACATACTATTCACCCAACATTGATCCATAGTTACACTACATTCCTGTAACGGGGCGGGGATGGATTCAAGTTGATTCAAATTTTCAAAATAGTATAATGCACTATCTAAAAAAACTGATAATATACCTTTTTCTTTTAATGTATTAATTGGTATTTCAAATTGTCTTTTTATATTGTGAGTAAATGGATGTAAGCAGACTGGTATATCTTTATTATCAATAAGTTCATCTGTTATTTGTAAAAGTTTATGAAGTACATCATCTCTTAATTTCCATTTACCTATCGTAGGCCCAAAAGGCTGTATCTTTATCATATTGTCTTGGTGTTATACTGTGGAGCAAACCATTCTTTATTATGACCGCTCTGATCAACATGCATCGTATTAAAACTTATAACATATCTTTCTTCTTCTTGAGTGTGTACATCTGTTCCATGCTCTAACCAACTTGGAAATATATACAAATGTCCTTCTTGTACTGAAAGAGTTCCTTTTACAGCATTAAATCCTGTAACCCCATTATACAACTCACACATTCTATATGGTTCTAAAGGATTCTTGAAAGTTAATCCTACAGAATTTATCGAACATTTTGGATAATATGCACCAGAGACAATACTTGCAGGATGTCTATGTTCTTTTAAACTTGAATTCGTAGTCATAACACTAAACCAGCTATTAACAATTTGTAAGTCTTTTAATCCTATTAGTTCTTTATATTCTTCCAAACATGTATCAAAAGTTTTTTTTAATGGTCTAAATTCTGTTTTATCCAATAAACTTACACTAGGATCATATGTACTAAATCCTCCACCATCTAGCAGGGGATGTTCTTTCATTATATTTTTATACATTTTCAAATCTTCTCGGAGAGATTTAATTCCAATTGGAATTTTAAATTCCGCTACTGCTATTGGAAATATGTCATGTAATTTCATATATTCATTTCCAATAATTATAGTTTATAACAATTCTAATTTTTTCATCTGTACAAGATGTTCCAAAATGTCTAGTACTGGCTGGAAATTCAATATACCTATTAGCAACACTTTCTACAATTGAACCATCTTCTTCAAATTTTGTATATCCATTATTAGTATTTACATAAAGAATTGCTGTAGTCCATTGTTCTAATTTCTTTGGTTCATCTTTAATTTCACCAATATCAACGTGATATGTGCTTGGAATAAATTCAGGTGTTCTAGTAAATAAATGAACTACCATATTTCTTATTGCAATCGGGTTCGTCATTTCTATTAACGGAGTTAAAATATCCTTATTACCCACAGGAGATGTTGGAGTAAAATCTTCGTACAAACAATGAGAAAAATGAAAATATTTGCTATCATCATTAATAAGCTCTTTTTTATCAACAAAGAATCCAACATAATACCACGGAAACGGCTTAGTCAGAATGCATTCTTGTAAATTATGAAAATCTTGTTTTGAAAGAAAATTATCAATTAAATTATATATCATTTAAAATATTCCCCATTTGCCCACGCCACCATACTATATCTCACTCCTTTTGTAACCTCTGTAACTTCATGAACTATATAAGAAGGAAAAAATGTTGCTATATTAGCTTCTTTTATCATTTTAATTGGATTTTTACTTGTATAGAAAAGTGTTTCACCACCCTCATAATCATTAGATAATGGTATACTTACAGATAGTTTTCTATCTGAATCATGCCCAGACATATCTATATGTTTACTAAAAAAATCACCTGTATCATATTTTAATATAGAGATTTCTTTAACATGTGTAATATTAAAATCATAATTCTTATTTGCTTCATGAGATCCAGAAAGTAATTTATCAAATAATAAATTATGACTTTTATTAATCCACTTAATTTTCGTTTTGCGTTCTAATTGTTGACTATATGAATCTGAATTACCAGCGGTAGCCGTAAACCATTCACCATCGCTTATA
>VTLG01003454.1_pt1 | contig 69912 bp, 87 predicted proteins | sample 4694571 | NCBI WGS metagenome assembly VTLG01 (sample SAMN12604809, study PRJNA352737) | marine metagenome | biome: ENVO:00000447; feature: ENVO:00000209|ENVO:00000569|ENVO:01000036; material: ENVO:00002151; isolation source: viral sequences binned using virsorter ...
GGCACGTGCTGCTGTGCCACTCATCAAAATCATACCAAAAAGCAATAATGCTTTTTTCATTATTCCTAAGTAGAAGTACTTCTATTTAGCAAAAACCGTACTGTAACAAATGTACCATTTCGGATACCCCTACTGCTAGTGGCCAAGGTGTGTGCTATAAATATATGTGGATGCCGAAAGGATCCACTCAACACAAACTCGCTTACAAAGGAGCTATTATGTCTAACATACAAAGGTACCGTAGTGCTGATCTACCAGCATTAATGGATAAAATTTTTACTAACTCACTAGGGTTGGATGATTACTTCGACAGCTTTAATGCTATGGAAACGTCGAACTATCCACCCTATAATATTGTTCACATTAATAATCATGAGTCCAGACTAGAGGTTGCACTCGCTGGATTCAAGAAAGATGAGGTTAAGGTATTTACTGAGTATGGAAAACTACATGTGGAAGGTGTCAAGGACACCCCTAAAGAGACCACCGAGCAGTATTTCCATAGAGGACTCGCAAAGAGAAGCTTTAAACGCTCATGGACTGTGGCAGAAGACACAGAGGTTATTGATGTTTCATTCGAGGATGGTCTATTGGTAGTTAAACTTGGTAAGGTAGTACCTGAGCATCATGCTCGTAAGGATTATCTATCGTGAAACGTACCCCAGGTGAGATAATCATGCACCCCTTATGGATAGGACCTGTGATGGTATTGGGTTTCTTTGTAATGATACAGACCCTTCATACCGTCACCCACTGGAGGATGGAGATAGATGCTGATGCATACTGTCGAAACAATGCTGAGTGGGTGGAGTCACAAACAAACGAGGATGATTACTAACATATATAAAATACAACAGAAGAGACCCACGGGTCTCTTTTTTATTTGGAGTTGATATGAACATGTATGTTAATTTGTGTACCCAATACACAAATAAGAGCGATACACTCACTGTGGACCTACCACCTGAGTATTCCGATGAATTCATGCAGATGGTGCATGTGTTAGCAGACGAGAGAAATATTTCAGCAAGACGTGCATTTGTTGACATGGTACGTTATACTTATTACAACCTGTTGGAGGGAACCAATGATAAAAATCGCAAGAATGCAAAACGGGGAAGACGTAGTAGCGGACGTTAAAGAAATCCGTGCTAACGAAACCGATACTCAGGCACTTGCGTATGAATTTGAGAATGCTTTTACTGTCTCACTACTACAGTCTAGTAATGATATGTTTCAAGGTGCTGACAGTTATCAGGATGAGGAACCACCTGACCCTCTCGATTCACTGAGTGACCTAAGGTTACAATTCTTTCCTTGGTCTCCTCTTAGCACAGGACGTAACGTTGTAACACTATTTTCTGTAGTGTCTATGTCCGACCCACACCAGAATGTACTGGAGGGTTATCACAACGCACTTGAAAAGTTAAAATCACTTAAAGAAAACAATGCTGAAGGTATTACTACTGAAGACAGCCCCAGAGATGTATATTTTGGGGAAGATAACGGAGATGGATGATGAGCCTTCGCTCCTTGTTGATGAGACCTACCAAGTGAAGGGTAGTGAGACTGGAGACGGAGTGGATTTGATTCCATACCCCCATTACTCATCCAACAGACACATCTTCTTGACATCCACCGATGTTTTGACTATACTGGATCCTTCTCCCCTAGTACAGGAGAGATACAACGAGACTATTGCCAAGCAATCTAAGAAATGAGTGACTTTTATACCAATCTGGTTCTTCTGGGAGATGATATTCTCTACAGAGGTTATGAAGATGGCCAACCAGTGCAGTATCGTGAGAAGTCACATCCAGTCTTGTATTTCGTACCTCAGTCTCAGTCCAAACCATCTAAGTATAAAACCTTGGATGGTAGGAAAGCATATCGAAAGCAATTCGATGGTGCTAGAGAGGCACGTGACACTCTCAAGCAGTATGAAGGTGCTGCTGGTTTAGAGGTGCATGGGTATGAGAGATTCATCTATCAGCACATAGGACAGAAGTTTCCTAGTGATATAGATTATGACATGTCTAAGATGAAAATCTATACGATTGACATTGAGGTAGCATGTGAAAATGGATTCCCTGATGTAGAAGCATGTCAAGAAGAGATGCTTTGTATCACTATTAAAGACTTTAATACTAAGAAGATTATTACATGGGGCACACGAGAGTATAATTCTGAGCATGAGTATCGTGTTTTCTGGAAGGAGCATGAGATGCTTGAGGACTTTGTTAACTGGTGGGCACAGAATACTCCTGACATTATTACAGGATGGAACTGTAACCTATATGATATCCCTTATATTTGTCGAAGAGTAGAGAGAATCCTAGGTGAGAAGTGGAAGAAAGCACTGTCACCTTGGAAGATGGTTAGAGATAGAGAGATAATTATTCGTGGTAGAAAGAATTTGGCATACAATGTAGTCGGGGTTAACATCCTAGACTATCTTGACTTGTACCAGAAGTTTACTTATACAAACCAAGAGTCTTATCGCTTGGATCATATTGCTCATGTTGAGTTGGATGATGCTAAGTTAGACCACAGTGAGTATGAAAACTTCAAGGACTTCTACACTAATGATTGGGATAGGTTTGTTGAATACAACATCCATGACGTGAATCTTGTTGACCAATTGGAAGATAAGATGAAGTTGATTGAATTGGCAGTCACCATGTCCTATGATGCTAAGGTCAACTTTGAGGATGTATATTCTCAGGTAAGGATGTGGGATACCCTCATCTATAATGACTTATCAAAGAGGAACATCGTTGTTCCACCACGTGTAACTACAAAGAAGGATGACAAGTATGCAGGAGCCTACGTTAAGGAGCCGATTCCTGGCTTATATGATTGGGTGGTCAGTTTTGATCTCAACAGTCTATATCCTCATCTCATTATGCAGTACAACATTAGCCCAGAGACGCTTGTCGAAAGAAGGCATCCCACCGCCAGTGTTGATGGACTGCTCAACCAAACTGTTTCCGTCGGAGGGGACTATGCTGTGTGTGCCAACGGAGCACAGTACCGCAAGGACATCCACGGGTTCCTACCAGAGATGATGCAACGCATCTACGATGAGAGGACAATATATAAGAAGCGTATGCTTCATGCAAAGCAAGAGTATGAAAGAAAACCAACAGACAAACTCAGACGAGACATTGCTAAGTTTAATAACATCCAAATGGCAAGAAAGATCCAACTTAACTCTGCCTACGGTGCTATCGGTAACCAATACTTCAGGTATTACAATCTTGCGAACGCTGAAGCAATCACTCTATCAGGACAAGTCTCAATCCGATGGATAGAAAACAAGGTAAACAAATACCTAAACAATGTATTAAAAACTAACGAGAAAGATTATGTTATTGCTAGTGACACTGATAGTATTTACATCCATATGGGTCCTCTGGTACAAGCTGTATTCCCCAGTGGAGAGAAGGACGATCAGAGTACACTTAGGTTCCTTAAGAAGGTGTGTGATGTGGAACTTGATCGCTATATTGAGGGTGCTTATCAAGAAATGGCAACCTATGTAAATGCATACGAGCAGAAGATGGTCATGAAGCGAGAGAATATCGCTAACAAGGGTATCTGGACTGCTAAGAAAAGATATATTCTTAACGTATGGAATAGTGAGGGTGTCCAGTATGAGAAACCTAAACTAAAGATGATGGGTATCGAAGCAGTTAAGTCTTCTACACCTGCACCATGTCGTGTCGCTATTAAAGAAGCACTTAATGTTATTATGACAGGTAGTGAGACTGACACACAGAATTATATTAAAAACTTCAGAGAGAAGTTTGAGAAGATGCCACCAGAGGAAGTAGCATTCCCACGTGGTTGTAATAATATACAGAAGAACACATCTTCGGCCACTATCTATGGTAAGGGATGCCCTATGCATGTGCGTGGTGCGTTGTTGTACAACTTCCACATTAAAAAGAATAAGTTGTACCACAAGTATCCTGTTATCCAAGAGGGTGAGAAGATTAAGTATCTTCATCTACGTACCCCAAACCGAATCAATGAGAATATTATCTCATTCTTTCAAACACTTCCCACCGAGTTTGGGCTTGACAATAGTATAGATTATGATTTACAATTTGAGAAGAGTTTCCTTGCTCCTCTTAAAGCAATCCTTGATACTATTGGGTGGGAAGCAGAGAAACGTCACACATTAGAGGCACTATGGTCTTAGTCTTTATAATCATTGGCATCCTTCTCCTCTTGGTAGGAGGTGGGTTGTGGTTTACCTTCGGTCCAGGAGGTAAGGATGTTAAAGATCCAATCGCAGAGCATGCAAAGATGCATGAGTTAGGCATAGCACATAAACATGATTAATTATGAGTTTTTTAAAAGATATTGTCAAAGAGATAGACAATGAATACGCTAGTGTCGTTGCTGATGGTGTTGCTGCTGGTGATACAAGTGGTTATATCGACACGGGTTCATACATCTTTAACGCACTACTCAGTGGCTCCATCAAAGGTGGGGTTCCAGGAAACAAAATCTCTGCTATTGCAGGTGAGTCATCAACAGGCAAAACTTTTTTCTGTCTTGGTATGGTTCAGTCTTTCCTCGAATCTAATCCTGATGCTGGGGTTATTTACTTTGAGTCTGAAAGTGCGATAAGTAGAGAGTTAATTGAGTCAAGAGGTATTGATTCCAATCGTATGGTATTGGTTCCAGTTAATACTGTTCAAGAATTTAGGACACAAAGTATTAAGATTCTTGACAAATACTTGGAACAGAAGGAACAAAAGCCTATGCTTATGGTGTTAGACTCCCTTGGTATGTTGTCTACCTCCAAAGAGATGGAGGACTCCGAGCAAGGTAAAGAGACACGTGATATGACACGTGCTCAAGTAGTCAAGTCTATCTTCAGAGTGCTGACGCTGAAGTTAGGAAAGGCAAACGTGCCTTTAATTGTCACTAACCATACATATGATGTGGTGGGTGCATATGTGCCGACCAAAGAGATGGGTGGAGGTAGTGGTCTCAAGTATGCTGCCAGTAACATCATCTACCTTACCAAGAGTAAGGAGAAGGATGGGAAGGAAGTAATTGGTAACATTATCAAAGCCAAATTGGTTAAGTCAAGGTCAGCAAAAGAAAACTCTCAAGTTGCAGTAAGATTATTTTATGACGAACGTGGATTGGATCGCTATTACGGACTATTGGAGTTGGGTGAGAAGCATGGAGTCTTTGAGCGTAAAGGAAATAGGATTGTTATCAATGGCGATACTGTTTTTCCTTCGGTCGTTTATAAGAATCCAGATAAATACTTCTCGTCCGAAATCCTACAAGCCCTAGACGAGTGTGCTGCTAAAGAATTCTCTTATGGAACTTAAAGACTTTATCAAGGTCTACGATGACGTGCTAGACCTTAATCTATGCAGAAATGCTATTGATTTATTTGAGCATGACACCGAAGTAGTTACTCGTCAAGAAGTACAAGACTTCTGTAAGTTTAACATGTTAAACATGACAGAAGAGACTGAGACGAATAATAAAAAAGATTGGACAGTAGTCCATACGCAGGCAATCTATGCTGTTAAACAGTATGGTGAGCAATACATGAAGGAGTTAGACTGTGAGTCATTTTGGCCTAAGGCAAACTCCCTAGAGCAGATCAAGATGATTAAGTATGGTAGACAGGATTACTTCAAACGTCACATTGATGTGGGAGATTACCAGTCTGCACGAAGATTTCTTTCTTATTTTATTTTCTTGAATGATGTTGTCGAAGGAGGAGAGTTAAAGTTTCCTCTCTTAGACTTGTCAATCCAACCCAAACGTGGTAGGGTTGTCTTATGTCCGTCCTCATGGCAGTATCCTCATGAATTTGGGGTGCCAAGTAACGACAGTTATATGATAACAACATATCTGCACTACAAATGACACTAAAGATTGAAGAGATTACCCTTAGTAAACTTATCCTCAACGAGAGTTACTGTAGAAAGGTTATGCCTTTCATTAAGAGGGAATACTTTGATGGACATCCTAATGGTGTCTTGTTTGAAACATTAACAGAGTATGTAAGTAACTTTGATACCAACCCAGAGCCTAATGCTCTGAAGATTGAGGTCGAGAAGAGACGTGACATAACTGAGGATGTCTATAAGGACATTGAAAGGTTTCTTGATAACTTAGATAGAGACCAATATAATGAAGACTGGCTTGTAGATACCACTGAGAAGTGGTGTAAAGAGCGAGCAATATATCTCGCACTGATGGAATCTGTACAGATTGCTGATGGGCAAGACAAAACACGCACAAAGGATGCAATTCCAAGCATCATGTCTGAGGCATTGGGTGTATGTTTTGATGATCATGTAGGACACGATTACATACAGGACTCTGATGACAGATATGACTTCTATCACAAGAAGGAAGAGAAGGTTCCCTTTGATCTCGATTATTTCAACAAGATTACCAAAGGTGGTTTACCTAACAAGACTCTTAATATCGCACTTGCTGGTACAGGTGTCGGGAAGTCTCTATTCATGTGCCACGTGGCTAGCTCCATGCTGCTCCAAGGGAGGAACGTACTCTACATTACAATGGAAATGGCAGAGGAGAAAATTGCTGAACGAGTTGATGCCAACCTCTTGGACATCCCCATCCAACAACTCAACAGTCCCCTCCTCACAAAAGAAAAGTACTCCTCCAAGTTGCTTCAGTTAAAGAAGAAGACACAAGGTAAGTTAGTAATCAAAGAATATCCTACAGCGTCTGCACATGTAGGTCATTTCAAGGCACTCTTAAATGAATTGTCATTGAAGAAAGGTTTCAGTCCTGATGCTATCTTCGTTGACTACCTAAACATCTGTGCATCAGCTAGATATAAAGGGACTATAGTTAATAGTTACAATTATGTCAAAGCAATTGCGGAAGAACTCAGAGGATTGGCAGTTGAGTTCAATGTTCCAATCATCTCTGCAACCCAAACAACTCGTAGTGGGTTTGCTAACAGCGATGTCGATCTTACTGATACCTCTGAGTCATTCGGTCTTCCCGCTACTGCTGACCTTATGTTTGCTCTTATTAGTACAGAAGACATGGAACAACTCGGACAAATAATGGTCAAGCAGTTGAAGAATAGGTATAATGATCCTACAATGTATAAGCGTTTCGTCATAGGTATTGACAGAGCGAAGATGAGGCTGTATGATTGTGAGCAAGCAGCTCAGGATGACATCATCGATGCAGGTGATATCGAACCTGTCACACAAACCAAGAATAAATTTGAGGGACTCAAAGTATAATGGCAAAGAAATTTACCAATGAACCGCAAGGTAATGATGTGGAAGCAGCAGCAGAGAAGATTAACTCTGAAGCACGTGACCAGGTAGACAAAGCACAGAAAGATGTTGAGAAGATTAAGGAGGAGACTCCCCAGAAGATTGAAGACTTCGTTAATGACGACCGAATGGGTAGTGCTCCTAGGTCTAAAGGCATTGCTGCCGACAAGCTTAAAGATAGGGATAACAAGAAGGCAAAGAAAGGTAAGAAACAGGAGAAGTTTGAGATAGACCTAGACAACTACATGAAGTTTGTAGATAGGGTTACCTCTGATGCATCGAAAGATTACAATGCTTTGCTATCTCGTTATGATGAGTTGCATAAAGCAGGTTGTAAGATAGAAAGACTAGACACTGCTGCATCTGGTATGGCATCAGAGGGTGGTGAGTTTATGGAGATTGTTAAGAAACTTAAGTTTCAAGGCAAACCATATGACAAGGCAACTAAAGAGCACCTAGAGAAAGAGTTGGGTGACATCATGTGGTATGTTGCACAAGCAGCACTAGCACTTGACCTACGTCTTGATGAGGTTATCTATACCAACACTCTTAAGTTGGCAGCAAGATATCCTGGTGAGATGTTTAACGTCCACTACTCAGAGAATAGAGCACCTGGTGACATCTAATGAATAATATTGGACTTGAAGTTGTATTCTGGACAGTGCTATCAGTATATCTGTTAGCAAAGTTTGGTGTATTTAAAAAATGAAAGTAGTAGTTCCCAGTAATCTGGGGTGGTTGGAAGACCAACTGTGCCAAGAGGAACAACTAAGACTATGGGATTACATTGGTAAGGCAACACGAAATGCTAAACCTAATCTCTTAGGTCACATAACCGAGAGTCTTTATCTTGATGATACTGACAATTGGTTCTTTGATAATGTCTTGACAAGATTCATTGAGAGATATGGTAGGACGTTTGGTAACATGGGTGACAACTATCCTGTTAGTGAACCTGCTCCATATAAATTAGAATCATTTTGGTACAACAAACAGAGACAGCATGAGTTCAATCCATTCCATAATCATTACGGAGTGTATAGTTTTGTTGCTTGGTTAAACATCCCATACGATTGGAGAGAGCAGTATGCATTGACCGAAGCCAATGATGGTGGTAGTGCATCTAATTTTGAATTTATGTATACAAATATACTAGGACAGCAGACTGTCCATAAGTATCAACTAGATCATTTCTCCTGTGGGACTATGTTATTCTTCCCATCTCAGTTAATGCATGGAGTCCATCCATTCTATGAGTCTGATGGTGAGAGAATATCTGTATCTGGAAACATTAACCTTGATACATATAGTGGGGTAATATAGACTCATGATGAAATGGATAGGAATTAGTCTTGGTGGTTTAGTGGGTGTGTCTCACATAGCTATGATAGGACTGCTCGCAACAAGAGAGCAACATCCCTCCTTTAATCTCCCAGTTGGAGAGCATACTGCATACACAGTTATGGCAGGTAAGGATGGATATAGTATTAATTACCGTGCGAATGACCCACGGGTGTTAAAAATTAATAAGAATATTAAAAACAAAGGTGGATTCCTTGGTCTTGCTAACGAGACTAGGCATACCACAGAAGAGTACGTTGTTGGTGGTCACATCCACCACGGTGGACCAGTCTCAAACCACGACACGTGGATAGACAGAAGCGGTACTGATACAAAAAAGCAAAGTGCCGAGTACATCGAGTGCATCAAGGCAATCGGTGGTGGAGAGTCCACAGGAAGGGTTGTAGGAACTAGCGTTGGTACTGCTGCTGCACCTGCTCTATCAGGTATACCATTCGTAGGATGGTTAGCTGCTGGTTGGGTAGCAATGTTTGGTGGAAACCAAGGTGCTGACGTTGGTGGTGACATGGCAAAATCTATGACAGAGGCATGCGATGAGTTCAAACAGTGATGAAGTGGTAACCCACGGTAGTTTATCTGTGGTGGTACCAATGGATGACATGAAGGATATTGTTCAACAAATCTGGAAGTCACGTAGCACGGAGAAGAGGATGGGTGAGTTATACGATAAGTATCATCCCATCGTCCATCCTATCTGCGATACATGAGATACCCTGTAGACATCGACAAGGGCAATTCTTTTGCCAAGTCGATACCAGGTGTGGGTGGTTTCTCTGGAGCATTCCCACTACCTGACGGTCAAGTGCTAGTCTCTAGTGCTGACGGTGTAGGGACTAAGATTAATATATGTCAGGTTGCTAATGACTATACCACTATTGGTATAGACTTAGTTGCTATGTGTGTTAATGATTTAATATGTTGTGGTGCTAAACCATTATACTTCTTAGATTATATCTCCACTAAGAAGATAGATGATAATCTAGCAGATGTTATGGTAGGTATCTACAAAGGGTGTGAGCTATCAGGTATGAGACTGTTAGGTGGAGAGACAGCAGAGCATTATAGACAGCATGAATATGACATGGCAGGGTTTGCCACTGGTATAGTAGACAGAGAAGATAATTTAATTGATGGAAGTGGTATCAAACCAGGTGATAGTATAGTTGGTGTAGCAAGTAGTGGACTGCATAGCAATGGGTTTAGTCTCATCAATGATATGCTATGGAGACATGAGTTAGTATACAAGGAGCATCCAGAGTTACTTACTCCTACTCACATCTATGCACCTATGGTACGAAAACTAATGACAAGTATGGGTGAGCATAGTGTCTTTGGTATGGCACACATCACAGGTGGTGGACTACAAGAGAATATCGATAGAGTTATACCAGCAGGTCTTCATGCTAATATTGATTGGACATCATGGGAGAGACCAGAGATATACAATGTAATACAGAGGGGTGCAGCAAGTAACCCATTGACAGAGGACATAGAAGAGGAAGAGTTGAGAAGAGTATTCAACTGTGGTATAGGGTTTGCTCTAGTGACACCATTCCCTGATGCTGTTAGGGAATTAATAGATGAGGAATCCTGGATAATTGGAGAGGTGGTTGACAATAGTTGACAGGGGTGGTATATTATATCTGTTGGACGCAACACTAGGGAGTGACTGAATAAACTTACTGGCATATAGCTGGTTAAGGTGATGAGACACAGGTGGTGCTGCTACGAAAGTAGAATCGACTTACCAGTCGGGTCTCAGGCAGAGGAGTAATTCTAACTGTAGAAATGCCCTGCTCTTGTTGGTACACAGGAATCCAACCTCCCACACTAATAAATAGAGGGTAGAAATACCCTCTTTTTTATGGCTCTTGCTACTGAAGACGAGATACTTCTAGCTGTTAACACTGTTCTACAAGATTATGAAGCCGAGGTAATCGGTAACCCTTCTTCTAAACTCACACGTATCAGAGTTATTAGTAGGGATAGAGTGCAAGCAAAGACAAACATCGAGGATGCTTTGTCTAAAGAGAATATAACATGGGTTAACGCAAGAAGTTATCCTAAGTACCAAACTAAATGGCCTCCCTCTAGTTTCTCAGGTACTGTAGTTGAATCATCACGTGGTTCACTAACTGAATTTGTTTATAAAAACAAAGGTGGAGGAGGTAGTGGTGCTGGTGCTGAGATTACCAAACTTACTGAGTCTGCTCAGTGTGTATTTGCTGCGGTAAGACAGGTGACTGGTAAGTCAGATAGTGGTACCGTATTTGATCCTACTAATATAAAGAAAGCAGCAAAGTATTTTGAAATCCCTAATGATATATCAAGGGATGACTGTAAGAAGATGAGGTCTGAGTTGACAGAGGACTGGATAACCTCATGTGATAAGGGAGCAGAGGAGTTAGTTAGTAAGTTTCCAGGAAATACATATACTTTTCACAGAGGATCCTCTACTGTAGAAAGGATTGAAGGTGCCTTCAAGAGAGTGAAGAAGAAAGAAGGTGTCAGGATGGACATTAACAAGTGGTCACCTGCTGATATCTACGTCATCTCTCCAGCATTCGACCCAGAATGTTTAGGTGAAGAGGAGAGCATGCGAGGATTGAATCAGTGTATGCAAGAGAGGATACAAAAGAATGTAGCGATGGGTGTATCTCTCAAGAAGATTACTGCTAATGCTACTCTTAGTAAGGTTAACTTTGATAAGAAACAACTCAACGAGCATAAGTTTTCTCGGTTTGAGTTTGGTAATAAGTCACTAGATGGTTACATTCACTTCACATCTGGTGTTAAGATACAGTTTAGGACATTCGGTGGACAGAATCTTACTGGTTGGCAAGGTGAGGTCAAAGGTGCTTCAGCAAACCAAGGTAAGATATCTCTAGGACCTATTAACTTATTGATTAAGAATCATCTAGGTGGTGGTAAACAAATACCAACTGGTGCTGCAAGGATGGTTAAGAATGACCAAGATACTATGCTTGCTGACATAGAGAGAGGGTTTAAAGAGTATGGAAAGTATAGTCAGGCACAAACAGATGCAGCATTATCTGATGAGAAGCTTGTTACTGACCCCTTCATATATTCTAAGTGGCAAGTGGTGAAACTATTTGATGTCATCTCTGGCATCACAGATAAGGAAGCTAAAGACCAGTTATGTGAAGACTTCTTACTCTATGCTGGATCTCAGTCCAGTATCTCAGCACCCTACTACAAACTCCAGTAAAGGAAGTGTCCACTCACACCCCCTATAGGGTAGATACCCTGTTATAATATAGATATGGCAAAGAACACACACCTAGAACACCTAGAAGACGACATCTTTAATCAGGGGTCGGCAGGTGCTACTAATGCGGTTAACTTTCTCAAGTCTCTTCGTGACATGCTCACTGAGAATTCTGGAGGGAGTGCTATCAAGGTGACTACCAAGTGGGATGGTGCTCCTGCTATTGTCTGTGGAAAGAATCCTCAGAATGGTAAGTTTTTTGTCGGCACTAAGTCAGTGTTTAATAAGACCGACCCTAAGATTGTATACACAGCAGCAGATGCTGACAGATTCTATGCTGGTAGTACTGTTGCTTTGATACTAAAGAGATGTCTTGAATACTTAAGTACTTTACCCATCGATGGGGTACTACAAGGAGACTTGTTGTATCAGAAGGCACTGACTAAACAGACAGACGATACCTACAAATTTAAACCAAACACTATCACATATAGCGTCGATGCTGATACCCCAATGGGGAAGAAAGTCGGTGCATCTAAGATGGGTATTGTCTTTCACACACACTACACAGGAAACACAATGGCAGAGCTCTCTGCTGGTTTTGGTGTGGATGTCGGCAGTCTGCAAGGTGTTACTAACGTTGCAGTATTTTCTTCTACATTCAGAAACATCAATGGAGCCGCCAACCTTTCGCAAGCTGATAAGGCGAAACTAAATCAACTGATAGCCTCTGCTGAAAGGAGTTTAAGTCAGGGGTCTGGGTTCCTCAACACCATACAAGGTGGTAAGGGTGCCTGGACTATCCCTGCATTATTTAAAGTATATTTTAACCAGATAATTAGAGGTGGTAGGTTACCTGCTAACTCTGCTGCTATGGCATCAGGATTTAAAGCCTTCCTTAGTGATAGGTTTTCCAAAGAGATTGCCAAGAAGAAGACTCTGAAGTCCAAGACACAGTGGACACAGAAGAAAGCAGACACAATCAAATACCTAAATAAAAGTAGGAACATGATGGGTTATGCATTTGATGGGTTTAAAAACCTGATGGATGCTAAAGTCCTTATCATAAATAAACTGGTTACTATTAAGAGTGTGGGGACATTTCTTGAGACAGAGAATGGTCTTCGTGCTACCAATCCAGAAGGGTTTGTTGCCATCAAAGATGGTGCTGCTCTGAAATTAGTGGACAGACTGGAGTTTTCCAGAGCAAACTTTACCGTCGCAAAGGACTGGGGTTAATGCGTTTTTTACAATTTATAACAGAAGCTACTAAGACTGGTAAGACTCCTGCTGAGAAAAAGAAAGAAGCTCAGGAGGCAGATAACCATGTGGCGATTACTTTCGGGAGGTTTAATCCTCCTCATGCTGGTCATGGCAAGCTCCTCGATGCTGTTAAAGCACATGGTGGAGACTCAGGTAATTATAGAATCTATCCAAGCAGGTCACAAGACCATAAGAAAAACCCCCTAGGTGCTCAACAGAAGGTTGACCACATGCGTAAGTTGTTTAAGCATCATAAGGATGCTATTCAAAACAATGAAGGACAACGTAATGTATTTGATATCTTACGTGACATCAATGATGAAGGTAAAGAGCACGTAACAATGGTCGTAGGTGACGACCGAGTAAAAGAATTCGAGAAACTAACTCAGAAATACAATGGAGTCCACTACGATTTTAAAAGTATTAATATCAAGTCTGCTGGTGCTAGATCTGGAGATGACCCTATTGAGAATCTAAGTGCTAGTGGTCAGAGGAAGCATGCTTCTGGTGACGACCATGATAGTTTCCATGCTGGCATGCCTAAAGGTACCAGTAAGAAATACAGTAAGCTTTTAATGTCCGATGTTAAGAAGGGTATGACACCTCCTCCTAAGAAGGACAGTAAAAAGAAAAAGGATGTTAAGGAATCTGTATGGGAGTATGCTCCTAAGTTAGATTTTGATACATTCAGAGATTATTATATGCTCAACCAAATCTTTAAGGTGGGTGCTATCGTAGAGCACGATGACACTGGACTTATCGGACGTGTTGTGCATAGAGGACCTAACTATATTATTATGAAAGATGACAAAGACATAGAGGTACGTGCTTGGTTACAGCATGTCACAGAGCAAGATGATGGTGGACAGTTGAATGCTACTCAGCAATATGCTGCTGATACTAGCAAAGACCAGTCCAATTATTCTGCTGATGATGGCAGTGGTAACACATGGAAGATATGCACTGACAACTTCAGAGCAGCACTACAGGCTATGACACCAGGTCAAGAAGTTAAGAAGTTTTCTGACTTCAACGCAGAGATTAGAAAAACTGTAGAAACTAAATAATACAGTATAGGAAACAATACCATTCTTTTGGCTAAACCGATGACACTAGAAATGCTTGTATCATCTGCACTGATGGGGTATACTCAGACAGATCAGCAGAGAATTTTAAACTCCCTAGAAGAGGGAACCACACTACCCACCAAGAAATTACAGGATGGTGTAGCAAAGGTCATGGAAATTTTCAATTCATGGGAGCCAATCGTAGAAGGTTATGCAGGATTCCCTGTAGAGAAAGAACAAATTGACAGAAAGAAACGTGAGCATGACAAGGACCGTAACATTGGACGGGTCGTGTCTCATGGTAGTAACTCTTTCGTCATCACAGGTAGGAAAGCAGATGGTCGTTACATTATCGTAGGGAAGAAAGGCGAGAAGACTGCCAAGGCTCCCGAAGATATGGGTCTGCAAGCTGCCAACGAACAAGTAATCGGAATTGACATTCAAGATCTGCACGAGTCAATGCTCGCAGAACGTATAAATATATTACCCGAAGCGAAGAAGTCCAAGAAACCTAAGAGGTGGCAGGACGATGACGGTGACGGTAAATGGTATGAAAAAGGTGATGTCAAAAAAGAAAGTACCGATGGGGAATCTGATTTTGTTAGTAAGTTACGTGAGTCTGGGGTCTTCTCAGAGGAAGAACTTGCTAAGATTTTAGAGAGGCAACATGGCTAAACCTAATAATGAAGTCAACGATAGCAAGTTGCAAGGCAATCTAAAATCAAAGAAGAAGGGTAATGTTATCATTAACCCCAAGAAGGAGGATCTTATGTCCGAAACTATGAATTCAAATCTTAAGTCCGCACTGGCAGACATCAAAGAGAAAGCAGTGTCTGCGTACAACGAGACTAAAAAAGAAGCAATTAAAAAGAAAGCACCTGGTGAGACACAGGATGTAGAACCCACCAACCATTCCGAAGAGGTGGAGAAGACAGTTATAGATGACAGTGAAGCAAAGAAAGAGATCACTGAGAGAATGCGTCAGCGTCTTGCACAGTTAACTCAAGACCACGACAGGAAGTATATGATCGACATCGCTGACCCTAAGTAAGCGTATATATAGAGTACTATACTCTAAGTTGATTATGATTAACTTTCTAATGCCTATCGCTATTAGCATTATTAATAAGGCTATCGATAGAATCCCAGAAGATCTGGACTCAGTAATTAAAGATTTTGTTATTAAGATACTAAAGAAAGCTGCTGCCAAGACAGACAACAAAGTAGATGACGAGCTAGTCGCTGCTGTTGCTAAGGCACTGCTTGAATCTTAGTGCTTATAAATAAATTATAGGAAAATAATTCTCAGAGGAGAAACACATGGCAGTCTTTGGTACAATAGACGCTGCTACGTTTGGCAATAATGTTGCTGTTACCAATGGTGACGCTACTGTAACCAAGAATGCAGCTGATTCTGTTAACGTTGGAGATATTCTAGTATTGAATAGCGTTAACTATCTCGTAAGAGAAGTAACCAGCACGACATCAATCGAATTACATAAAGCATATGCAGGTAGTACCAATGGTACTCTAGCAGGTGCTGTCAGACGTACTGCTCCTAAGGCAGTTGCTGAGTATGTAGTTAAGGGTGGTGACAGTGTAAGTTACGACCTAGTATTCGTTGATACTACAGAGCAATCAATTGCTTCAAACAAATCACGTGGGATCACTGGTCCTGGTTGGTGGCAGTATAGAACATATACTTCACACAATGGTGACGAAAAGCATAAGGCAGAATACATCGCACCTGCGAAAGCAACTGCTGGTAATGCTGGTGACTTTACTGACGATACTCTCGCAGCAGATGTGCTCGAAGTTATCACAGTTGGTACACAACCTGCAAACTCTACTTCTTCTAGTGGTGCTGGAACATTCGTTGCTGCATTCACAGTGGATCAGTCAGGTACTAAGGTTTACAAGTGGCAAAGACAGACCAAGAATGCTACTACTCGTTGGGTAGATATCGTTGGAGGTGCTGGTGGACTTGACACTGGTATCACATATGCAGACTTCACTACAGCAACACTGGCATACAGTGGACTTGCTAGTGATGCACTAGATGGTTACAAGTATCGTTGCGTGTTAAATACAAGCAAGGGTGCAGAGACCAAGTATACAAACGGAGCTGCAACACTTACCTTCGGTAGTTAGTAATTAGTTTATTTTTGTAATGCAATTTGATACTCTCAATGAAAAAAACTATTTGATGTTCGCTATAAAACACTACGATAACCCTCAGTCGGTGACCGTAGATGACTTCATGGAGGATATGAAGAAGTTTAAATACCTCAAGAGATTACTCAAGAGGTATTTAAAAACAGGTATCCTCCGAGTGAACCTCATACTAAACCATATGATTATATTGTTTAATGTATTTGGTGACGCTACCATACCTCTACTCATGTATAAACTTGAGAGAGAATACTGGTCACTCATAAAGACATTTCTTATATACCTTAACAGGTATCCAGAATATCATGGGTCACTAGAGACGGTAGATACAGATGATGATGTCGCAGATTTGCTTAGAGACCTATGATTAATGAAGATGCTCCAACAATGAGTGCAGGAAACGGTGGCTTCTCTGGAAGTGCTGCTTCTACTGGACCTGTTGCTGGATACGATCCTCTTCTAGGTCATGGTAAACCAAAGCGACGCAAGTTTGGAATGCCAACAGGTGTTCCCACTGGATATAAGAATCGTAAGAGATCTTATACAGGGAATGATTCCCCTAGTCCAGCAGTTAATAAGGGTTTGAAAGAAGGCTCTTATACATCAACAGACAAGGAAGATAACTATCTTCCATACCTCATTTGTTATGACGGTATAGATAATTTTGTCCTATACGGTAGGTCACCTGCTGAAATTAAAATTCAGTTAAGGAAAATCTTTAGACCAGAAGGTCATAAGAAGATTAAGATCAAGAGACTGTATCCTAATGAAGTGATTAAATTCTATTGGGACAAGAGACAAAAAGCACTAACTAATCAATGACTTATTACGCACCAGACAAAGTTCCTTACGATGAATGGTTTGATCCTAATTATAAATACGAACCACATCCCTATGACAATTGGCCCATTGCTGTTGAAGTAGAGGAAGACTCAATACATCAGACGATGTATGAGTTAGCAACAAAGAATGGTACCACAGTGGGTGGTTCAGAAAATGTCAGACATTAACACAGCAATTTTAGAAAGATTAGAAAAAGTAGTTGACTCTCTTCAAGATAATTCAGTGAAGATGGGTCAACTTCTTGCTGTACATAACGAGAAACTTGACAAGCAAGATAGAATAGATGCTGTATTGTTTGAGAAGGTGGAGTCACTCCATCGTGAAGTAAATCGTAGAGCAGAGGAGATTAAGAAAGGTTGTGAAAGAGACATCCGAAAGGTCGATGACCGTCTTAGACTCATGGAAAAGAAGATGTGGACTATTTTTGGTGCTCTGTCTCTTTTATCTTGCTTGGTTAGTCCAGTCGGACAAGCGGTCCTAAGAAACTTGACAGATACAAAGCCATCTGCTACAGTTAATACACCTAATAGAATTGCATGGACTACGTTGAGGACAAATACATACGATTCCTCAACACCAGACTTGACAAGTTCAAGAACATAAAACCAGGATTATACAACTTCCGTTGTCCTTACTGTGGTGATAGTCAGAAGCACCGCACTAAAGCAAGGGGGTATTTTTTTCTCAAGAAATCAGAATACATTTACAAGTGTCACAACTGTGGTGTAGGAAGAAGTCTTGGGAATTTTTTAAAGGACCATGCTGTTGACCTCTATGACCAGTTTGTTATGGAGAAATACAAGTCTGGAATGACTGGTAAGGGGAGACACACACCCAATCCAAAGTATAAATCCAGCAAGCCTAACTTTACTAAGAAGGTTGAAGATCTTCAGAGTATAGGGGAGCTAAATAGAAAACATCAGGCAAGAGAATACTTAGAGAAACGACAAATCCCACAGGAAAAGTTATCCTCTTTGTATTATACTGATAGGTTTAAAACTTGGATTAATTCTAAGAAACCTGGTACTTTTCAGAGTCTCCAGAATGATAGACCTCGTATCATTATTCCACTGACTGACAAGGATGGTAAATGGTTTGGGGTGCAAGGTAGATCTCTTTTACCTAACTCAACAATGAGATACATCACTATCTTATTTGATGAGGACAAACAAAAAGTATTTGGACTTAATAATGTTAATGAAAGTGAACCAATCTACATCACCGAAGGACCAATCGACTCGCTCTTCTTGGATAATTCCGTTGCGATGGCTGGGTCTGACTTTGATCCTAGGTCGTGTGGTTGGAGCGATTATATTTGGGTTTATGATAACGAACCTCGTAACAGACAAATCGTCGAGCGAGTCACCAAGTCAATCGACAGAGGTGAAAAAGTAATCATATGGCCACAGCAGGTGACAGAAAAGGACATTAATGATATGATATTGAAAGGGAGAAACCCACAATCGATTATAAAATCTCATACCTATCAAGGTATACAAGCAAAAATAAAACTTAACGAATGGAAACGAGTATGATCAACGTTATTAAACGTAATGGTCGGGGTCAAGAGCCCCTTAACCTTGAGAAGATTCATAGGATGGTTGAGTTTGCATGTGAAGGACTGGCAGGTGTGTCAGAGTCACAAGTAGAAATGAATGCCAACCTACAACTCTTTGATGGTATCTCAAGTGAGGATATCCAAGAGATTCTTATCAAGTCATCTAATGATTTGATTAGTTTGGACAATCCTAACTATCAATATGTTGCTGCACGACTCTTACTATATGGTCTGAGAAAGTCAGTGTATGGAGAGCACCCTGACGTGCGTCCTTATATTGTTGACCATATTAATAAGTGCGTGGAGAAGAAAGTCTATGATAAAAGTATTATTGAGAAGTATTCCGACTCTGAGTGGGAAGAGATTGATGGATACATTGATAATGATAGAGATCTTTTGTTTACATATGCTGGTCTTAGGCAAGTAGCAGATAAATATCTCGTACAAGACCGAAGCAACGGTAAGGTGTTTGAGACACCGCAACAAATGTATATAATGATCGCTGCAACATTGTTTGCATGTTATCCTAAAGAAACACGACTGGACTATGTAAAACGGTACTATGACTCAATCTCAAGACACAAAATCAACATCCCAACCCCCGTTATGGCGGGAGTACGAACCCCCCTTCGCCAATTTGCAAGTTGCGTTTTGGTTGATGTTGATGACACCCTCGATAGTATCTTTAGCAGTGATATGGCTATTGGCTACTATGTCGCTCAAAGGGCAGGCATCGGTATTAATGCGGGTAGGATCCGTGGCATCAATGCGAAAATCCGTGGGGGAGAAGTTCAACACACAGGTGTCGTCCCATTCCTTAAAAAGTTTGAGTCAACTGTTCGATGCTGTACTCAAAATGGCATCAGAGGTGGCTCCGCAACAGTCCACTTCCCAATCTGGCACCAAGAAATCCAAGACATCATCGTCCTCAAAAACAACAAAGGAACCGAAGACAATAGAGTACGAAAGTTAGATTACAGTATACAATTTAGTAGGATCTTTTATGAAAGATTCATTCAGAATAAAGACATCAGTCTCTTCAGCCCGCACGACGTTCCAGGTCTGTATGATGCTTTTGGCACTGATGCATTTGACGATTTATATACTTCATACGAACAAGATAGTAGTGTTCCAAGAGTTACCATCGGAGCACAAGAACTCATCTTGGATATACTAAAGGAGAGAGCAGAGACTGGTCGTATATACATTATGAATATCGACCACTGTAATGAGCACTCATCCTTTACTGATAAGGTTAACATGAGTAACCTATGTCAGGAGATTACTCTACCTACTGACCCTATCAATCACATTGATGATGGTGGTGGTGAGATAGCACTGTGTATTCTATCTGCTATCAATGTAGGTAAGGTATATAAACTAGAAGAGTTGGAAGAGTTGTGTGACCTAGCAGTCAGAGGACTTGAAGAGTTGATTGACTACATGGAATACCCTGTGGATGCTGCTAAACGTAGCACCCTAGCACGTAGGTCATTAGGTATTGGATACATTGGACTAGCACATTACCTAGCACGTAATGAAGTTAACTATTCTGACCCAGAAGCATGGAAGTTAGTCCATGAATTGACTGAAGCATTCCAATACAATCTTCTCAAGGCATCTAATGCACTTGCAAAAGAGCGTGGAGCATGTGAAGGATTCCAACACACGAAATATTACGAAGGTATCCTCCCGATAGATACATATAAGAAGGATGTCGATGACATCTGTCCTAACGAGTTAAACTATGATTGGGATAGTCTACGGAATGATATCACAGCCTACGGTCTTAGGCACTCAACATTGTCCGCACAAATGCCTTCGGAGAGCAGCTCCGTTGTGTCAAACGCAACCAATGGAGTCGAGCCACCTAGAGACTACTTGTCCATTAAAAAGAGCAAGAAGGGGCCACTTAAGCAGATTGTTCCATCGTATACGTCACTTAAAAACAACTACACATTGCTCTGGGACATGCCAGACAACAGTGGTTACATCAATGTCGTAGCAGTTATGCAGAAGTTCTTTGACCAAGGTATTTCTGGTAACTGGAGTTACAATCCTGAGAATTATCCTGATGGGGAAGTCCCAGTGTCTGTAATGGCACAAGACCTTCTAACTACCTACAAGTTAGGTTGGAAGACATCATACTATCAGAATACATATGATGCTAAGAAGGATATAGATGAGCCAGCACATCCAATTGGATGGAAGGATGACCTTCCTACCACAGATGATTTGGTTAATGACATTTTAAATTCTGACATAAGTGAAGCGGAGTGTGAAGGTTGTTATGTTTAGTGCAGAAATAAAAGAAGGGACTAAGAAGTCCCACTCAGCAGCAGAGAATACTAAATTTGTATCCTCATTTCTTAAGGGTTGCGTAGACCCTGAGGAATATAGGAAGTTGTTAGTGAATTTCTACCATGTGTATTCCAACATGGAAGCAGAGATTCGTGAGACAAATGACCCACTAGCCTCGACATTGAAGCAATGGTGTGTTAAACTCAACAGGGAAGCATTCCTAGAGAGAGACCTAAGATACTTCTTCGGTCCTATGTTTAGGGATAAGTTAGAACCTTCCGAAGCTGCAAAGACATATGTCTATCGGATTAATGAGGTAGCAGATAATGATCCTTATTTACTGATAGCACACCATTATACACGTTACATTGGTGACTTGTCTGGTGGTCAGATACTGAGAGGTATAGCGAAGAAGTCACTCAACCCTCCAGAGGGTGAAGGTTTACACTTCTATGACTTCCCTCATATATCAGATGCCAAGGCATTTAAGACTGACTATAGAGCAGCCCTAGATTGTCTGGTGTTAAGTGAATCGCAGAAGAATGCTTTAATTGCTGAAGCAAACTATGCTTTCCGTCTTAACATGTATATCTTTGATGAGATTCAAGGAGATGCTAAGAAGACTCTATGGCAAATATTTTGGAACACACTTAAGGGAAAATGAAGGAAAAGCAGGACAGGTATTTTGATTGTATGGATGTTTGTAATGAGCATGAGCAAGAGGAGACCTGTGCTGAAGTTTGTATTCCAGCATTGGAAGACGACGACCATCATCCTCAAGTTAAACTTCCTGACGTTGATAAAGACGGTAAGGAAGTCTATCCTCCTGAGTTATCTCAAGAGGAAAAACATGTACGTGACATCTGGTTAGGCACTCAATGGGATTAACTGTATTCAATCCAAAAAAGACTGACATTAGTAAGCAACCTATGTTCTTCGGAGCACCACTAGGTATGCAACAGTATACTGAATTCAAGTATCCTGATTTCGATAGGCTTACTCAGCAACAACTAGGATATTTCTGGAGACCTGAAGAGGTATCACTACAGAAGGACAGGTCTGATTACAAGACCCTTAATGAACAACAAAAACATATCTATACTTCTAACTTGAAGTACCAAATCCTATTGGATTCGGTACAAGGAAGAGGTCCTGGTATGGCATTCGCACCTTACTGCTCGCTGCCAGAGTTAGAAGGTTGCATCGGAGTGTGGGAATTCATGGAACAAATCCACTCTAGATCCTACACACATATAATTAAGAATGTTTACCCAGATGCGTCTGAGGTATTCGATACAGTCTTAGATGACGAGAGAATTTTGGCAAGAGCAGAGTCTGTTACTAAAGCATACAATGAATTCATTGAGTATGCTGGACAGTATGCTAGTGGCAACATGTGGGCACCAGATGCCAGACAATCTCCTAGTCATGAATGGACTATTAAAGATTTAAAACGTTCACTTTATAGAGCTATTGTAAATGTGAACATCTTAGAAGGGATACGATTCTATGTAAGTTTCGCTTGCTCATTTGCTTTTGGGGAGTTGAAACTCATGGAGGGGTCTGCCAAGATAATTTCCCTCATTGCAAGAGATGAATCACAACATCTTAACCTAACTCAAAAGATAATCAAGAAGTGGCAACAAGGAGATGACCCTGTGTTGCTAGAGATTATGGAAGAAGAGAAAGAGAATGTCTTGCAGATGTTTATAGATGCAGTAGATCAAGAAAAAGATTGGGCAGAATACTTATTCTCCCAAGGTACTATGATCGGACTGAATGAGCGATTGCTCGGACAGTATGTCGAATGGATTGCTAATCGTCGTATGAAATCAATCGGCATCACACCTTACTATGATATCCCTGCCAAAACAAATCCGTTACCTTGGACGGAACACTGGCTAAATAGCAAAGGACAACAAAATGCACCTCAGGAAACTGAGATTGAATCTTATATCGTTGGAGGGATTAAACAGGATGTCGAATCTAATACCTTTAGTGGATTTAAACTCTAACTTATGGCAGCGAGTTAGAAAAGCTTGGTTTAATAATGACAAGACGATGGAAGACTCCCGAAGAGAGGCTGATCCGCTCGCTCAAAGACCCGAAAGCTGGTATAAAGGACCACTTATCTTTCCTCAGATCCTTGAAGAGGGATTTAAAGAGGCAGAGGAAGTGTACGCCACATCCAGACGCTACGAAGTCACGCACGACTCGGAAGGGTGTTAAGAAAAAGAAAAACTGTAACAAAGATAACAAGTCTGCTTGACTAAATAAAAATGTCATGCTATCATGACAATACGTTCATCCCCTAGGGACGCAAGTAAGTCACGGAACGGATCGTTCATCCCATGATTCCAATACTAATTGCCACTGCTATTACCTGCTCTGACATATCTGAAAAGATAGACAGAGTTAATTCAAAGCACGACTTATCTCCTGCTCAAAAGGCAGAGATAGTTGACATTTATAAGGTACATCTAGTAGAGTCAGTCGGTTTGGAGTGTGATTGGGACGAAAATGACTAAAGGAACGGGCCTTAAAATCCAACTACTTTAGGAGTAAACAAATGGCACAAGTCACATACCGTGGTGTCAAGTACGATACCAATGCTAAAAAGGAAAGCAACTCAACAGAAAATGAGCTCGTTTATAGAGGTCACAAGTATGTTAAGAGCTTGACAAACAGCGTTAAGGGATAAATAATGGGGACATCACGTCCCCTTTTTTCTTATATTATGAACTACAATAAAGTTAAAGCGATTGCACACAACCTTAAACTTTTAGCAATTAGTTTGGAGGAAGCAATCAAAGAAGATGTAGATGCTTACCAAGTAGGTAAGGATCCACAACGTTATGATGGAGGTTATGGAGCCTGGGATGACGATGATGGTTATTCAGATTAACATTATCAACCAGAGGTCCAGATGGACTGGGAATGCGAAAGTAAAAACGAGGAATTAGCCAGTATGATTATTGTGTATCAAGAACATATTGACCAGTTAGAGGTTGAGAATGGTAAACTGAAAGACGAAGTAGTCTTTCTGAGGCAACAACTTGAATACAAAACTCTCGGATTACCTAATGATGAAGAAGCGACTAGCCGTGATGTGCTCAGGAAACGGCACAAACTTTGAAAATATTGTCAAGTCATGTGATAAACATGAAGTTGTGTTGATGATACACAACAAGAAAGAATGTGGTGCAGCAAAACGAGCAGAGAAGTGGGGTATACCACATTGCTACATCAGTCATAAAGATGAAGACCAGATGCGAATGCTGATAGAAGCATGGCGAGTGGACTTAGTAATTCTTGCGGGGTATATGAGAGTGTTGAAGAATCCTTCAGCATTTAAGTGCCCCATTATTAATGTTCATCCATCACTACTACCAAAGTATAAAGGATTAAACGCTGTTGAACAAGCCCTAGATAGTAGTGACAAAGTAACTGGATGCACTGTACACTATGTGAATGAGGAACTAGATGGTGGAGAGGTAATACAGCAGCAAATGGTACCAATTGAACCAGATGATGATGTAGATACCCTTACTAAAAGGATCCAACGTGCAGAGTATGGGTTACTACCTATGGTAATCAATTCGATATGAGACCCCAGAGTGCTAAAGCAAAGGGAAGAAACTTCCAGAAGTGGGTGCGTGAGCAACTAATAGAGCATCGAGATGTACATCCTGAGGACATAGAGTCTAGGAGTATGGGTGCAGGTGGTGAAGACCTCATCATGGCACGAGATGCACGAAAGAAATTTCCCTTTAGTATTGAGTGTAAGAATCAAGAGAAGTTAAATGTCTATGATGCATATGCTCAGGCAGAAGCAAACTCTGGAGACCATGAGCCTATACTCTTTATGAAACGTAATCATAAGAAACCATTGGTGGTTGTTGATGCGGAATACTTTATAAAGAATTTCCGTACTTGACAGGAGCATCCCGTGCATATATACTAGAGCACCAGCCACCACCCGTCCAATGGAAGACCAAGAGTTTCTATACGATACTATTGAACTGCTCATTGACCAACTACATAACCTAACAGAACAAGGAAACCTCAAAGATGCTGAGGCAGTTGCTGATAGGATCCGTGAACTACAAGAGATGACATGACAGTCGAGACTATGTTCTCAGTCCCTATAATCTATTACCCGATTAAGGACTGGAGTGTGAATAAGAAAAGAATTTTAGATGCCCTTCCCGATGAGGAGGGTCTTCTTGAGCCTGATGGTAGTCTGTATACAGACTTCTTTGAGGAGCGTGTGGATAAGGAAGATAAACTTCCCTCCTATGCTGACGTTGTAATTGATATTATTAAACCATACCTAGCAGACTTCACTAACAAAAGACGTGTGGAGTTTACTGACATGTGGTTCCAGACATCATACAGAGACCAGACACACGGTATCCATAATCATGGGCACAGTGGTTGGTCTTGTGTTATGTACATAGAGTATGACCCTAAGTACCACAAACCTACTACATTCTACTCTCCATTTAATAATCCTTGGAGTGGTAGACTACAAGTATTTGAACCACCAGTAGTTGAGGGAGACTTAATCATCTTCCCTTCTACTATTGCACATGAGGGACCACGTAATACTTCTGATGTTAAACGGACTGTTATCTCATTTAATATACGAGGTAAGGTTGATAAGGTTAAGTATAAGATGTGGGACGGTGACCCTATGGTATATGTAAGACAAGCATTTGATGAGTCCACCCCTGATGACGCAAAGGCGAATCGATATGAGTTTAAAATCTGAGATTACTTCTTACAAGGGGAAGCATTGCACACAGTCAACTGATTTTGTGTGGGGTGACTACATAGATCATGATGTATGTGATTTGGTAACTGACTTCTACAATCGTCAGAATATACTTCCATATATTGATGGGCAACTACAATTAGAAGGTGAGATTAAAGTTGACCCTACCTATAAAGACTCAAAAGATTTGCACGTCCCATTTCAGATTGCTGCAATGCATCTGGAGCCATATGTTATGGCACTGCAAGGTGTCCTTAACAAATACATAGACAGGTTTCCCTTCTGTGAGATGTCTAACTTTAGGATACTTGAACCCATGAGTATCCAATGGTATCCTGTTGGAGGAGGGTTTAAGATATGGCACACCGAAAGGTCGTGCTGTCATCACAATAATGTTTATAGACACTTAGTCTTTATGACATATTTGAATGACGTTGAGGATGGTGGTACTGAATGGTATCATCAAGACCTTTACGTACCAGCAAAAAAAGGTTATACTGTTATATGGCCTTCCGATTGGACTCACCACCATCGTGGCAGAGTTTCGGAGACATCTGAAAAGATGATTTGTACAGGTTGGTTCTCTTTCACATGAGTGACAACCAATACCCCTACTTACTACAACAATATAGACTAGCTATGAAAGACCAAGGGGCAATCCCTAAAGAAGGTCAGGATGAGTTATGGAATCGAGCACTTGATATATTCATCGAGTCTGTCCATAAACCTGACGATTCACTACGCTCTTGTGCTCACAACCAAAAGTGCTATAATGAGTTGATGTGGATTCGAGATGACATTATCGAACACTTAAACACACTACGGAGAAACAAATGACTTGCGGACTACACTCTAAATTTGATACAGCAGTAGATGCTGTGAAGGAAGCCTTTAAAGAAGCAGTAGATGCTAAAGACTTCGATAGAAATACTCTTGGTGAAGTGTGGAGACACTATCAGGGACTTCAGACTATTGCAGAGGGACTACCTGCACACAAGGGTCACAGTAATGTCACAGTTGGAAGTGATACTACTTTTAACCTTGATGATACTACTCTTACACTAGGTAATGAAAATGTGGACATTAACTTTAACCTCGATGATGCTGTTGGTGCTGCTGATACTGTGCCTGTAACCTTCGGTGGAGGTCTTCAAGGTGGTGCTTCTGATGATGTCATTACATTTTCTTAAGGATGTCATAAGGTTTTCTTAAGACTATACGGGATCCCGCATCAGGGGGCTTGACAGAGGTCGTTACATTACTATATAATATGTAACATAACTTAATCAAGGGTTATTCATGACTACATCAAGTCGATACGTTACAACCGAAGAAGGTGGTAGACAGAATATGTTTGCTGCTGAGCCTCAAATTGAGGTCATCGAAGGTTATAACTATTGGGAAAATGCTGAGTTAATCAACGGTCGTCTAGCGATGATTGGATTGGTTGCAGCAGTTATCAACTATGGTCTATTTGGTTGGATCATACCAGGCATTGTGTAATATACAAGGTCTTTACACCCCTCTTATGAGGAACTTTTACCCCTAAATCTAAAAAGGAGAAAACAAATGACACCAGAAGCAGAAAAGTTTAACGGTTGGGCAGCGATGATTGGATTCGTTGCAGCAGTCGGTGCTTACATCACTACAGGTCAAATCATTCCAGGTATTTTCTAATGGGAAATCAAGGAACACTTGACCTATTCATCAGAGCAAACGGAAGAGCAACTATGGTTCTCTTCTGGATTGGAATAGCAGTCTATACAAAGCTCAGCTACTTTAGTTAACTTATCTAAAGTATAAATACTTACTCGTAACATTTCTAAACATGTCCGACTTTTTAGTCGAGACTAATTCAATATCCCCTATTGCAGCTATCTTGTGGTGCTTCTACCCGATGGCTGCTTTAGTCGTAATTGAGCTAATCATGAGAGCACTGAGTGATGATGATGATGACGACACAAACGGTGGAAAAGGAATTAGAATCCGACAACAAGAATTACAACCAGCATACGCACCCTCCCCAACTTAACCATGCCTTTTATAGTTTTCGGTTGCATCCTAGCAGCCACAGCATTCACTAACATTTCCTTCGCAGTTTTGCAATGACCTATGCTGATCAATTATTAATAACAGTACCACACCACTTGCATGGTCTACTAGAATTTGGTATACTGGTAGCAGTTGGTATAACCTTTGGTTGATGCAGTTAATTAGGTTCACTAGCGGAGAGACTTATACTTTCTTCGCACCAAGGTGGGAGTATTATATTTGTGAAACAGAAGTAGATTTCGGAGTGGGTAGACTACTCAATGAAATTCTATGGCAAGAGAGAAAGATACTTGAGAAATTCCCTGTCTTTGAGGACGATTGGGGTACTAAATTGGGACCTAACTCCCTTACATCTAGGTCTAATAAGTACAACTTACTCAAGTGGGAAGTATCACAACCTTTAAAAAGGTTTATCTCTATAACTCACGACCAATTTATATCACAGTTTGATCTCCCTCCTACTCCCATCTATGCTCAAGCATGGGCTAACGTGATGAGGAGAGGTGAAAAGATGGCAATGCATGCTCACGGAAGAGACCCTTGGTGTTATCTTAGTGGGCATCTTTGTGTACAGGTTAAGGAAACGAATACATATTATCAGAACCCTTATGGTGGTGACCCCTATGCATCTGCCAATGCACCAGGTAAACTGACACTATTCCCTTCATGGTTACCTCACTTTACTGATGAGGTGGACAGTGGAGATAGAGTCACAGTAGCCTTTGACATCAGGACAGAAGAGGGTTATCATAAGGACATCAAAGATGACATGAAGGAGCACTGGGTTAAGGTATGATTGAAGAATTCAGATTAGATGACGGTAAAATGCATGAGCGTCAACTATGTTTGTTGTGTTGCATGAAGAATGGTATCCCTATTCAACGGTCAACATATGAATTCTGCCATGACTTTGTAACTGGAAATGAATTTGAAGGTTACATTCCTACAGAAGAAAACCCTCTCGAAGAGAAGGTTAAAGAATTTAACGGTGATTATATAGCACTAGCAGCGTCTAGGGTGACAGAAGTTTGGAAGCGATGGCACACACTATGAAAATTGTAATTGCAGGCGGTGGTTCAGCAGGTTGGATGAGTGCAGCAGCACTCGCACATACATTTCCTGACTGGGATATCACTGTCATTGCTGGTGATGAACCTATTGGAGTGGGAGAAAGTACCACTCCACATATTAATCAGTACCTTAAGTACATGGGTATTGATGATGAAACATTCCTTAGAGAAGCACGTGCTACCTTCAAAGCAGGTTCAAAGTTTGAAGACTTTGCTGCTGTGGGTCACTCATTTTATTATGGTAACGCACAAGAGTTACCTAAGGGTACCTCATACTATCAATGGATGCTCGCTGATGCATTCGGTATGAATCCCCCTCCATTTATTGATGTCTTCATGCCATTCATGACAGTGGCAGCAGAAGGCAAGATGCCACTTAATAATCCAAAGTTGAAACCTTATGACCTCAAAAAGGACCGTAGTTTCCACATCGACGCAACCAAATTCTCTGAATTTCTTAGAAAAACTTACTGTAAGAATGTTAGAGTCATTGATTCTAAAGTTAAGTCAGTACGTTACGAAGGAAAAAGAATACAATATGTCACTGTGGCGAGAGGAGAGACTGACTTGCGGGACCCGCAGGTTGACGCAGATCTCTATATCGACTGTACTGGGCAAGCATCTACACTAGGTGGTAGTCAGAGCAGTTGGCAACCTATTGATACTCTTAACGTAGACACTGCTATCGTCAGAAGGGAAGAGTATACTAATAAAGATGAGCAGATGCACTGCTACACTCATGCTAAGGGACTATCCTCTGGTTGGCAGTGGAGAATTCCTACATGGGATTTTATTAGCACAGGATATGTATTCTCATCTAAGCATCAGACTGAAGAGGATGCTAAGAAAGAATTTGGTGACGGTAGAGTGGTCAATTTTAGAACTGGTCGCTTTGAGGAAGCTTGGGTAGGAAACTGTGTTAAAATAGGGTTATCATATGGGTTTGTAGAACCATTAGAGTCTACTTCTTTATTCAATACTCATCATGGTATCTTACAGTTGGTTGATACTCTCGCCACAGTCCCTGACTTCGGTCAGTTTGAAAGAGATAACTTCAATTGGAATCTTGCCGAGCACTTTGATGGTTGGAAAGAGTTTGTTGAAGCACACTACTATTACTCCTCACGTAAGGACACTCCATTCTGGAGGTCACAGACTGATGAGATGGACTATGAAAAGGTTGGGAGTCATGAATTCATACGTCATTACATGACAAGTGATGAAGCATTCAACCCTGAGCAATTCCACCCTATCGTATACATTATGGCAGGTGCTGGTAAGAATCACATCAACAGGAGACACTACGGATACTTTAACTATCCTATACCAGTGTCACAACGCATCGTTGATGACTGGAATGAGGACTATGAATTGAGGAAGCAATTCGCTGCTTCTCTACCCACAATGTATAAATATCTATCGGATACATTCCACAAGGACTCATGAATTTTCTCCCCCAAATCTTTGACAAACAGGCCAGGTTTCAACCTTGGTTATGGGAGAAGTATGATACCTTCGACCGTAGCACCTTGCAGAAGAAAAGGAAAGAGAATGAGGCAGAGAATAAGTATCAGAAAGATAGAATGCAACACGGTAAGAAGAAGGTAGGTCATTCTAAGGACAGTCTTAAGTATAAAGAGTTTGTTAAGAAGGCAAAGGAAAGTAATAAACTAAGACCAGGTGAGGTCAAAAAGTATGTAAAAGGTAAGTGGGTTTCAAATAAGGATTGACAAGTTACAAAACTTCATATATAATAATGTGGGTGGCGACCCTTAACCGCATATTTTACTCCTGACCAGGACTAAACGGAGATATCAGTCCTAATCATACCGTTCATAAATCGCACTCTTAATTCAAATGACAACTCTTCAAAGAAAAGAGCAAGGTCTGCTAACGAATTGGAGCGAGTTTTGTGAGTGGGTTACAAGTACAAACAACCGCATTTATGTTGGTTGGTTTGGAGTTCTTATGATTCCATGCTTGTTGGCCGCTGCCACTTGCTTCATCGTAGCATTCATTGCTGCTCCTCCTGTCGATATCGATGGGATTAGAGAACCAGTTGCTGGTTCTTTCATGTATGGTAACAACATCATCTCTGGTGCTGTCGTTCCATCTTCCAATGCTATTGGACTACACTTCTATCCCATCTGGGAAGCTGCTACTCTCGATGAGTGGTTGTATAATGGAGGTCCTTATCAGTTGGTTATCTTCCACTTCCTTATTGGAATCTCTGCTTACATGGGCAGACAGTGGGAACTATCATACCGTCTAGGTATGCGTCCATGGATCTGTGTTGCATATTCTGCACCAGTATCTGCTGCATTCGCAGTCTTCCTAGTGTATCCTTTTGGACAAGGATCCTTCTCTGATGGAATGCCTCTAGGTATTTCAGGTACATTCAACTTTATGTTTGTATTCCAAGCAGAGCACAACATTCTTATGCACCCATTCCATATGGCAGGTGTTGCAGGTATGTTTGGAGGAGCACTCTTCAGTGCTATGCATGGTTCTCTAGTTACTTCTTCTCTAATCAGAGAGACAACAGAGAATGAGTCACAAAACTACGGTTACAAATTTGGTCAAGAAGAAGAGACCTATAATATTGTTGCTGCACATGGATACTTCGGTAGACTTATCTTCCAGTATGCATCATTCAACAACAGTAGAAGTCTTCACTTCTTCCTTGCAACATTCCCAGTTGTATGTGTATGGTTAACCTCAATGGGTATCTGTACAATGGCATTCAACTTGAATGGATTCAACTTCAACCAGTCGGTTGTAGATGCAAACGGTAAGGTAGTTCCTACTTGGGGTGACGTTCTTAACAGAGCAAACCTAGGTATGGAAGTGATGCACGAGCGTAATGCTCATAACTTCCCACTTGACTTGGCATCTGCTGAGACCAGTGAAGTTGCACTACTATCTGCACCTGCTGTGGGTTGACACATAGTTAGTTACATATTATACTAGAGGGGTCATTTGCACCCCTCTTTTTTTATGCTGATTCATCTTACTATTTTTGCAATCATTACTATCTCAGTAGCACTCATCGTATTGTATGTTTACAATCCACACAGATGAAGATAGATACTCAGGGGATGAGTCTTCCCCAAGACCCTAATTACATAGAGAAAAGGACTCCAGACGAACAACGTCAAGCACTTCCTTCTGCTATTATTACTCCTCGGAGATTATTTACTGACAGTTATGTCAAGGAGTTAAAGATACTTATTAATGAAGTATTGGATGCGAGAGAAGGTAAGACTGGAGTATCATATTTTGATACCGAGAAGTTTAAGCATTCAATACACGACCAAGAACCACCCTATCAAGAATGGACATGAGAGACACACTAATTAAGGCACTCTTAGCACATGCTCAAGGAGATATCGCCAAGCATAAAGCAAACGTTGAAGTATACCTAGCGAATGCTGCTGGTATTGGAGAGCACTCTAATATTGTAGAGGCAATCGAGCAAGAGCTTGACATGATTGCTAAGTACCAAGACCAGATAGATATCATCAATAAATACTTCAAAAGATAGAAGTTTAAATGGGTGCTCAGAATATTAGAGACCTGGTAGCGAGGTGTTATGAGGGTTTGGGACCACTGTTGTCACCCAACTCTCTCGACCAGTTGAACCCTAATGTTCCTACAGGTGGTAGCGGTAGCGGTATCGCACCTACACCTGACCCTTCAGCAGTCATACGTGAGTTAGTTGGTAGATGTTACGATGGGACACCCCCATTGATGACTAACCCACTTGACCAACAGAATCCACAACCTCTGTTTGTGCCACAGCCTGATGAGCCAGTGCCAACACCAGCAGAAGTAATTCAAACTCTAGTTGGTAGATGCTATCCAGATTTACCTGACCTAGAGCCACCACCTCCCGACCTTGATGATGGAGGTGACTGGACTATCATTGACCTTACCGACCAGATGGATTGGGCAAGGCAATTTGTTGACTTAGATATTAATAAACTTGTTGTTAAAACACCTGACCCTAATGACCCTACTGGTTTTATTCAATGGGATGGTAGTCAGTGTGAAGAGGTACTAAAATATAGAAGACAGAATCTTATCAGAGAGTTAGGTGATGGTTGGTGGCAACACATTACTACTGGTGAGAAATATTATTGTGAAGATACTAACTGGAATCCTAATATTAAATGGGAGAACTGTGTAAGGAATGCACTAGAGTGTATGTTTAGACCTTACATAGGTGGACACTGGACACCACCAAAGGCAGACTGTGAAGGTCTCCATAGTAAAGGGTGGAGTAGTAACAGAGATGAGATATGTATCAAGAATTGTTATCCAGATAGGTTAGCAGTCTATGAATCTACATCTGCTGTTGACCATGCCTATCATCTATCACAGATACCACCATCAGGTTACACATTAACTTCATCGACACCAGCATTTTATATTCTTAAAGCAGAGGAGTCAGGTAAAACAACTGGACTGTTTAAGTACTACTCAGGTACCAATGAAGATACTTTCTTAACTACTAACCCAGGTGAACCAGAAACACCTGGGGCAGGTGAGAGAGCAACTATGAATGCTTCTGGTATGGTATTCGTAGAGCAGATGGGTTATGTATTTAAGGTTGCTATCGATGCATCCTCTTACTTGGCAGATGGTGAGACCATTAAGCCACTCCATAGATTTTGGAAGTCATCTCCATTCAACCACAAGTATATGATTGATGCTGATGTGGAAGGACAGAGACCAGAGAGGACAGACAGGTGGTGCTATAGTATTCCACAGACATGCTCTGCTGACCTCAGTATTAGTATTGACACAGAGCATGGTAGTGCAGGGTATGACAACGCACTTGGTTTCTACCTAGCAAATGATTCAGGTCCTCAGTATGGTGTCATCGTATGTGCATCAGCTAAGGGTGGTGTAGAGATGGGCACCACTACTGTATCCTCATCCTTTTTACAACAGTATGGTAACGGAACCATGGGATTCTTTTTGATCCCTAATGGTGGTGGCCAGAATTCATTGAGTATAGGTCAGACTGTAACATTTACTCCACTCGGAGATGGATTCAGTGCAGTAGGTATCACTACAGCACAGAGTAACTACTGTATGTTTAGTGATAGATTTTGGAATCCAAATGATAAAGACTATACTAAGTGGCATGGTACCTCCCATCAGATGTGGGAAGACTTACTCAATGGTGATGATGATTATGATGACTTGAAACTTTGGCACAACGTTCAGTGGTCGTATAATGGTTGGATATATGAGGGCATCACAGGGTATGTGTATGGTAAGGCAGCACCTGAGAAGGTGATGAAGAAATTGACCAACAACACAGTCTGTGACGACAGGATACTTGAGACATCCTTTAAGGATGTGACCATGAGGAGGTTGGATTGTGGTACCAATCTACCTACTACTCAGAGTAACTCGGCAGACCATGAGTGTGGGCAATGCACTGGAGGTTATGCTCTGAAGTTACACACCACACAAACACTAAAGGTTAAACGCACTAGCTCATTCAGACTGAAGAGCATGGGTGGAATCACAGGTGGTCTTGAAGCAGACTGCATCAAATTCACGCTGCGAGTTGCCAAAAATGGCCAGGATATATTCAATAAGCAATTCCATGTGAGGTATTGGCCTAAGATAGGTGATGATTTACATGATGTAAGTATCTCCTGTAGTCCAGATGATACTCTTACCTTAGAGGTAGTAAGCATTGATGTGGGTCCTCATACAGGATTCATATCACCTGAGTTAGCCATCTATGATGAAGAGTCGGGTGGTTTCACTGACATGGTGTCCCTTAACTTAGGTACTCAGGCACATGATGATACCATTGGTTCTACTACTGGTGGTACCGTTGGTAACCCACTTAATACTACTATTAATACTGTAACAGGATTCGGTATGCAATTCCGTCCTAGTATGAAGGAGTCAGATGAATGGCAACCAGGTGCTAGAGCAACGGAGACATGGACAGTCAACGCAGTATGGACTGGTGAGTATCCATATGTAAATGTATATTCAAGTGGTGCTAACGTACCGATGCATGGTTCACTCCAAGCATCTCCAGATATTCCAGGCAACTCAAGGACATTGCAGAATACCTTGATGCCTAACCTACCTAGTGCATACATTGACACAGGATATGTTTATGACTTCAGTGAATACTATCTTGATAGTGTCTTACCTAACTTAAACTATAGGTCACAGACTGGTGTCTACAATCACTTACTAGAGGAGCATCTAACTACTAGGTGGGAGACTCTAAGTGGTGCAGGTATGCCAGCTGCTATACTACAGGCAGCACCTACCACCTACGCACTTAACAGCAGACCGTGGTATAATATAGGTGGCAATGCATTTGGTACTGACTTTACTAATGCAGTGACCAATCTCTATCAAGGTAGTGGAAACTTCTTCTCACCTTGTACGTTTATGCATGACTATACTTTGGACACACTTGCAGGTGCAGGTGCTCCATCGTTTGATGATGCATGTAAGATACGTTTAGGTATCACATTCTATCCAGTCATCACACAACTCACTGGTAGTAGTAGGACAGTCCACTACTGGCAAGCAATGATTAATGTGATGAGTGTAATGAATGCAGGCTCAGGGTATAGCGAAGGACAAAAGTTTGTGCTACAATGGCCTCCTAAGAGGGATACTAAGACTGAAAACGCAGCAAACACACCCTACTATCCAGACCAAGAGAGTGGATTTAAAATTCCACATACTCCAGTGGTAGCATGGTTTGAGTCTGCTGATATGGTTAAGAGGATGGCAAAGGAAGCCTTCTATCAGGAGTCTCACAACAAAGAGTCACCTATCTGGTACCTATCATCTGACAAGGATGAATTCCGAGTTAAATTCTCTATTATAATTACTGAAACTACATAACATGGCACAAGGTTTTAATGCACGAGAGGCAGCAGCAGAGAGGTCTCTTGAAAAGTCTTCAAAAGAATTGAAGATGTTAAGGAAGGTCATCGAAAAGTATAAGGATGATCCTAAGGGCAAGAAGAAGATGCTCAAGAAGATGCAGAAGTATTGGAGGTCTCCTATTGCTACCATCAAAGGGTTAGACTACAAACCTAAGGGTGAGGACTGGCAGTTAGACCCTGAGATTGCTGACAATATTAAAGGTATGCAAGAGTATATCGATCCACGTGGTGATGAGGACGATGCTACAACTGTCTTAACAGACGAGCAGGAATCAGAATTACGTGATATAATGACAAAAACAACCAATAAAGATGATTAATCTTGATGAGAAGTATCATCATTACTTGGAGACTGGCAAGACTCTCAGGATTGATGGCGTAAATGAAAAACTAAAAGGATATGGTTACAACTGTGATGGTAACGACATCATAGGATACTACCTGCTCACGGATAACTATAAGTTATTCTATAATCTTAATGAGCAGTTCCTTAAGCTTGTGCCACTTCGAGAGCTGTCCACTGATACTTGACGGTTTACCGCAGTATCTGTTATTATAAATACTTCTTCGAACAGGACTCGAAACTATCGTAACCCTGCGTAGATAAAACAGTGCCCCATGTCGGGGGTTCACTATCATCCGCAGGTCTTTTACTGTACTTGCGAGACACTTAAACAAAAACATGTCAATCAAATCAACAATCGCTGCTGTTGCAGCATCTCCATTCCTACTAGCTGGTGCAGCCTTTGCTGGTCCATACGTGAATGTCGAGTCAAACCTTAGCTATCCTGATGGAGCTTATTCTTCAGCAACAACCGACGTACACGTAGGTTATGAGGGAGTAAACGAAACTGGTAAGCTTGCATACTACGTACAAGGTGGTCCTGCATTGAATCATGCTGAGTCTACTGATGACACAGACCTTGACTTCTCTGGTAAGGTTGGTGCTTCTTATGCAATCGCTGATGCTACATCTGTATACGGAGAAATCTCTGGTATCACTGATGAAGATTCTGCTGGTGAGTCTCTAGTTAATTGGGGAGCAAAAGCAGGTGTTAAGTTCACTTTCTAAGTGCTAGGTTAATATCATACTAAATAAAGGGTCACCTAAGGGTGACCTTTTTTTCTCCCCTTTATTAAAAAATGGCCAAAACTATAGGTAACACCGCAATCTATACAAGAAATGGATGTGCATTCTGTACAAAGATTAAGGAAGTTTACAAAAGTAAGGGTTGGGGCTTTGCAGAATACAAATTAGATGTTAACTTTACTAGGCAGCAGTTCCAACAAGAATTTGGACAAGGTGCCACCTTTCCTCAAGTAATCATTGCAGGACATAAGATGGGTGGTTGCACCGAAACTGTTAAATACCTTCGAGAAAACCAGTATCTGTAATGAAGCTTCAAGATCCTAATGAGATTTACACACTAATCGACCGCAGCATAGATGAAGCTATGATGAATGGTCGATTTTTATTTGACATGAAGATGTATCTTACATCTAATGGATGGACTAGAAAGCAAACGAAAGAATTGATTGAGTCCTCATCGATGGATGAGTTGACACAGGCAGTCAATGAATTGAGTCAATACATTGCACGAGATAAGTATATGACTGAAGCATACAGTAACATGCCTAAACCTCAAGCAAGGAAGGTTAGAAACTATCTTCAGAAACTTATTGATGATGCACAATCATACTATGATACAAGGAAACCAGGAAGACCTCGTAAGTCCTCTAAATAAGATCAGACATACCTAAGGAGGAAACAGATGGAGTTAACTTTTTTATACACCAGTTTCTTCTTGACAATCGGGAGTTTTCTGCTAGGATTTGTAGTAGCATGGAATCTTAAGCATGTATTTGATGAGTGGAGAGCAAGAGCAGACTATGCTCAACTTGTTATGCACCCAGAGATGCAAGATGCCGATGGTCCAGTTGACCCCACAGAACTATTGTACTTGCGTATTACGGAAGAAGATGATACAATAGTTGAAGACGAAGAATAACCACGTGTTTTTAAAATGAAACTGATGATATCTGAAGTGCTTCAGAAAGCACATAATGCAAAGACCAAAGCACAAAAGATTAAAATCCTACAGGATAACAATACTCCTGGACTTAGGATGATATTTGTTGCTAACTTTGATGAAACATTAGTGCCACGTGTCCCACTAGGTGAGGTTCCTTACCGACCTAACGAAGCACCCAAGGGCACAGAGCATACCCTCCTTGAGAAGGAAGCAAATAAACTATACTATTACTTCAAAGGTGGTGCTGATAACGTAGCAACCATGAAGATTGAGAGTATGTTTATTCAACTACTGGAAGGACTTCATGAGAGTGAAGCAGATGTAGTTGTTAAAGCAGTCAACAAGAATTTACACAAGAGGTATCGTATTACCCATGCAGTTGTTAAGGAAGCATTCCCTAGTATTAAGTGGGGTAATCGAGGTCGTCCATGATGCTTACTAAAGAGCAAGTCACAGAGATTAATGACGCAGGTCATGGGTGTACAATCTTATTCACTAATGTAACACCTGATAAGGCAGAGGATAAGACACTCCCAACCAATGCTTATCTACTTGAACTCAAGAAGGATGGTAAGACTTGGTTTGATTTAGTGATGGGAGATGCTGTCTCTATCTTTGACAAATACTATGACTATCTCGGTCACTGTATGGTCAGAATGTTATGGACTAAGGGCACTCGACAACCTGCCATGTATAAAACTGACAAACCTAAGCAACCACCTAAGAAGCAGCCTAAGAAATGACAGATACAATGCACAAAGCGACACTGCTCAAACTGTTAAAGGAGAGAGCATATAAGAGAGGACAGTATACATTATCATCTGGCAAGGAGTCAGAGCATTATGTCAACTGCAAACCTGTAACACTATCGTGTGAAGGTAATGCATGTGTATCATCTCTGATGGTAAAGATGCTAGCTCCTAAGTCAGTAGCAGTCGGTGGACTAACACTGGGAGGAGACCCACTGGTATGTGGTGTTGCACAGAGAGCATTCTATAAGGGTGGACACATCGATGCTCTTATTATTAGAAAGAATCCTAAAGGATATGGCACCAAGGAAGTGATTGAAGGTAACAAACCTGAGAAGGGTGCTGTCGTTACTGTGTTGGAAGATGTTACTACTACAGGTGGTAGTGCTATGAAGGCAGTTAACGTGCTACGTGGTGCAGGTTACACTGTCAATCGTGTGGTTGCTATCGTTGATAGGATGGAAGACCATGAGATTTGGGATCATAATAAGATAGAATTTCTATCACTGTTTAAGTTGGAGGACATCATTGAATGACAGTCTACATTGACCCTCGACGTAAAGTTGAGACACCTAGTAATGAAATGACACCAGAAGAACTAGAGAAGAAAAAGAATGAAGAGTTGGGACTGAAAGTAGTGCAAACATTCGCTAATCTTACGGTATCACCTCTGCTTATCATGTGGATTTGGAATTGGATTATTCCTGGTCTGTTTGGACTACCCACATTGACTTATTTTACTGCACTAGGACTCTATGTCTTGTGTAAAATACTATTTGGTAATCAAGGTGGTTTGAATGACTAAAGTATGTCTCGTCACGGTAACACCTGACGCTGAAAAAACTATAGGATACATCGCAAGAGTATCTAACCCTAACAATCAGGACAACCCAAAGGTTGAGGGGTTACTGAAGTATTGTATCAAGCATGGACACTGGTCTATCTTTGAGCAAGCACACATGACCCTAGAGATTAATACCACTCGTGCTATTGCTGCACAGATACTGAGACACAGGTCATTCACATTCCAAGAGTTCTCTCAGAGATATGCAGACACTAACCTCCTTGAGGCACCAGTGGTACCAGAACTAAGGAGACAAGATTTAAAAAACAGACAGAATAGTATAGATGACATCCCAGAAACCGAGCGAGCCTTTTTACAAGGCCGAATTAAACAATACTTCGCTGAAGGACAACAACTCTACACCGAATTACTTTCTGCTGGGGTTGCAAAAGAGTCTGCGAGATTTGTTCTCCCCTTGGCTACTCCTACTCGTGTTTATATGTCTGGTTCTGTAAGGAGTTGGATGCACTATATACAATTACGCACTGCCAATGGCACCCAGAAGGAGCACATGGACGTGGCAAATTTATGTCGTGACCATTTCATATGCAACTTCCCAACCATCTCTAAAGCATTAGGATGGTGCCCAGACGTTGATGACTGTGATTGTAACTACAATGACGGATGGGAAGACACTCAACCCTGTTTACGAATAGACTAATGCCAACATACCCAGTTATAAATAAGACTACAGGCGAAACTAAAGAACTCTCTATGTCTATGTCCGCTTATGATAAGTGGAAAGAAGAAAATCCCGACTGGGATAAGGACTGGAGTCAAGGTACTGGTGGAGTAACCTATGGTGACCCCAAACAATCAGACGGATTCAAAGAAGTAATGAGTAAGGTGCAAGAGAAGCATCCAACTGCCAACCTTTCGAGGTTCCTATAGAATGGCAGTTGCACGTAAGAGGAAGAATGGTAACGGTGGCACCCCTAATGGGAGCACTTTATCTAAGAGACAGATGAAACGCAAACCTATCAACATCGATCATCTCAGGACGATCGAGCCGTTGACAGACAATCAAACCAAAGTATTTGATGCGTTTGGCGAAGGTAAGAATTTAATATTGCATGGTTGTGCTGGTACTGGTAAGACATTTATCAGTCTATACCTAGCACTACGTCAAGTACTTGACCCTGCCACACCATATGACAAGATCTATATGGTGCGGTCTCTTGTGCCTACACGAGAGATTGGTTTCCTACCTGGAGACCATGAGGATAAGAGTGACCTCTATCAAATACCATACCGTAACATGGTGAAATACATGTTTAATATGCCAGATGAGGTCACATTTAACGGGCTGTATGACAACCTACGTGGCCAGGATTCTATTTCCTTCTGGTCTACATCATTCTTACGTGGTGTCACACTTGACAGAGCAATTATAATTGTGGATGAGTTTAGTAATTTAAACTTCCACGAATTAGATAGTATCATCACTCGTGTTGGTAATGACTCTAGGATTATATTCTGTGGAGACTACTCCCAGTCTGACCTAGTTAAGACCAATGAGAGGACTGGTGTGCTAGAATTCATGAAGATATGCAAACAGATGCCATCATTCTCGATGGTTGAGTTTGAGATACCAGACATTGTAAGGTCTGGTTTCATAAAGGAATATCTTATTAGCAAAATCAATCTAGGAATTTCTTGATGTTTAATTATGTTGGTCCTGCTAAACCTCTTGAGGAGGTTACAAGTAGGACTCTTGACCAAGGTCGCTTCTATAAGATTGACGACACTTGGATGCCCAGTGTTACCACTGTCGTATCACACCAATCTAAGGCAGGTATACTTGCATGGCAAAACCGTGTAGGTTTTACAAAGGCAGAAGAGATTAGACGTTCCTCTGCATGGAGAGGGACACAATACCATAACTTAGTGGAGTGTTATCTTAAAAATGAATTGGAAAAAGTTGAGGAGAGCAAGGGTCTTCCCACGTACCTTTTTAGGGCTGCTCGTGAGACTCTTGATAGGATTACTAATATTCACGCTATTGAGGCCCCTCTTTTTTCTCGCAATCTATGTATTGCTGGTAGGGTGGATTGCATTGCTGAGTTTGATAATGAGCTTGCTATAATTGACTTCAAGACTACTAAGACTCTCAAGAAAGAGGAATACTTAGAGAAGTATTTCGTACAAGAAGCAGCGTATGCTTACATGTACTATGAGATGACTGGTGTAGAGGTAGACAAGCTTGTTACAATGTCAGTCGCTGAAGACGGTACGATGCAAGTTGTCCAAAAGTATGATAAGATACCATACATAAACCTCCTGATTGATTGGATTAAGGAGTACCACGAGGACATTAAGAATGCGTGAGGACGTATTAGGTGTACCATTCTACAGGTTTTACTACGATAAGAATGAAGAGATAGTTGAAGCAGTTAAGAAGTTAAACTATAAACCTAACAACACTAATCACATCTGGGAAGGTGTGCATGATGATGGTGTAGGTGGAAGTGACCTTTATAACTACGAAGGCTTCGGTGATCTTTTCGCATGGTTGCAAGACTGCATGGCCGAAGTTGCAGAGGACTTAAAAATTCCTAACAAATTGGTATGCAATGCAGCATGGTCACACCTAAACAAACCACACGAATTCTTTTACGACCACACTCATTATAATTGTATGTTTAGTAGCAATTACTATTGCACTGGACATGCTGACGATATGACTCAGTGGTTTTACCCCAATCCATACTTCCATTACACAAACATCTATCCTTTAGGTGATTTTGAGGAAGACAAATACATGCTTACCTTTAAGGAACCCACAGAACCTGGTAAGTTTCTTGTATTTCCACCCATGATACGACACAGGGCATGGCCTAACACATCAGACGAGGATAGGATAACGATTGCAGCTAATTGGTTTCCTACAGGCAACATCAATGCTGCTGGTGTATCTCACCTTAAGTTGGACGTTATACAATGAAGGAAATTGAAGAAAAATTTATGACACAGGGGAAGTTTACCGCACTTGTAGAGGAGCGTGTGAAAGATTCCAACGGCCTAATTAACTATATCGAAGCTGTCGCATCAGTATGTGAAGAGTTTGAGATTGAAGTTGAAACTGTCAACAAGTTAGTCTCTAAACCACTCAAGGATAAGATTAAGTGGGATGCACAGCAACTAAATTATATCAAGAGAACATCACGAGGAGTTTTAAACCTATGAAGGACGACTTTTTTAAATCTGAAATCGTAAAGGAAGAGTTAGAAGAGATACAGGAATGTTATACTGAACTGTTAAAGATGTCCTCTGGACTTAAAGATTTCTCTCCAAAGGAAAGACTTGACCACATCGAGAAGACACTAGAGTTGATTGCTAAACAGAAAGTATTCTACGCAAGACTACAACTAGCAGCACACAGTGTCAACGATGATGAGACTGCTAAAGAAATTAAGGATAGGATTGAAGAGATGAGTGGTACTTATGCACCTGGTCTCAACCTTACTGCTATCCTAGACACTATGGAAGAGAAGTTGAGATTCTGGAGAGAACAGATAAAACAGGGTGTTGACACTGCCTAAATAGTATGCTACTATTATCCAGTAGTAAATATCACACAATAAATAACGGAGAAACACATGTCATTCGCAAGCCTCAAGAGTAAGTCTGGTCAATTTGGCAAGCTTACACAACAGATTGAGAAGATGTCCAAACCCCAAGGTGCAGGTCCTGATGAGAGACTCTGGAAACCTGAGGTGGACAAGTCAGGTAACGGTTATGCCGTAATTCGATTCCTTCCAGAGCCTGAAGGTGAAGACCTTCCTTGGGCACAGGTATGGAGTCACGCATTCCAAGGACCAGGCGGTTGGTACATTGAGAATTCCCTCACTACACTTAACCAAAAGGATCCAGTCGGAGACCTTAACAGGACTCTATGGAATAGTGGACTAGATGCAGACAAAGATACTGCTCGTAAGCAGAAGAGGAAACTCTCCTACTACAGTAACATCTTGGTTATTAAAGACCAGTTGCATCCAGAGAATGAAGGTAAAGTCTTCCTATACAAATACGGTAAGAAGATTCACGACAAGATTGCCTCAGCGATGCAACCACAGTTTGAAGATGAGCAACCCATCAATCCATTTGACCTATGGAAGGGTGCAAACTTTAAGATTAAGATTCAAACTATCGGTGGTTTTTGGAATTATGATAAGAGCGAATTTGATGTCCCATCTGTAGCAGGTGGACTTAGTGATGAGCAACTCGAAGATACTTGGAAGAAAGAATACTCTCTTAAAGAGTTTACTGATGCCAAGAATTTCAAATCATTTGAAGAGTTGGAAGCACGTCTTAACTTAGTCCTAGGTAAGACATCACGTGCTAGGGTCAGGACAAACGAAGAAGAAGAGGATTTGGTACCTCTTAGTAGTCCAGTTGTAAAAGAGGACCCTACCCCACCCCAAAAGAGTGGGTTTGGTGCTAGAGTAGAAGAAATCGAGGAGGGTGACTCACCTGACTTGAGTTACTTCGCATCCCTCGCTTCAGAAGACTAAATGAAAAAACTGTTAATGGCACCCATCCTTGCTCTGGGACTCATCTCTCAACCAGCATCTGCTCTTACATGGGCAGAGTTTTGGGAGCCATTCACAGAAGACCATCATCACCACTATAATCATCATCATAGTGGTTTTAATTATAACGACCACCCTGTTAGATGGGGTAGGAAGGAGCACTATCATCCCAAATCATCTGGTGGTATGGGATGGCACTCTCCTCACAAACATCATCACTTCATGTCTGACTCTGAAAGATACAATGGTGTAGTTAGAAGGTGTGAGACATGGGTTGAGTATAGGAAGTGGAGGTATGGTGACCATCATCACGGTGGACGCTACAAGTTTTGGAAAACCTTAGAGTGGCACGAATGTTGATATATAATTCGACTTTCTGTTCAAGCAAAACCCCCGAAAAAATCGGGGGTATTTTTTTGTCTGTAGGGGTCGCTAAGTAAAAATACCTAGGAAGACCCATATTGGTTAGAAGTGGTTGTATTGCTATCTGTCGTTGTAGAGGTAGTTACTGTTGTGGTACCATCCGCTAATTGCTGTCCTTCTCCGATAGTTGCAGCAGAGGTGTCAAACTCCCTAGATGAGTAATCTGCTTCTGAAGCAAATTCGATAGAACTCGTTAATCCGATATTTGTCGAATATGTTGGTTTTACCGCAGCAAACGCTTCTTGGTTAACTTTTTCAGATCTCTTAGCTTGCGAATCTGGGTCAGTTTCCTCATTTGGCAGATATGAGACTAATTGCTGATATTCGTCAATAAAGTCAGAAACGTAAGCTTCCCTTAAAAGGTAAATGTTTCTTTTTTGGTCATTAAGCTTTGATTCGTATTCGTAGTTAGTGATAGGAACGACCAAATCGTCTTTTTCGACCCATGTGCCATCATATCGTCTATATGTCCAATCTTCAGGTACTTCCATTCCTCCTCTAACGACTGTCCTTCTTCGCATATCCTTAATTTCTTGAGTTTCCCAATGATGGGTATCTTCGACTTTGGTCTCTCCATACTTCTCCGCACACATTTTATACAATTCATCCTCTGTCATAGGCCACTCCATATAAGTGTTTATGATATTGTTACATAAGAGGATTACCCAGTCATAATTCTGATTTCCGTAGAATTTGGATGCTACTTGGTCAGGTCTTTCATTGTTACCAATGGTATATTGTGTAAAACCCAAAATAGCGTCATCTAGGTCTTCACGAATTTTAATTCTCCTAAAGAGGTTTTTCGCTAAAACGTGTGGATCCACGTTATTAGTCCTATAGGAGGAAGTCCTTACATAGACATCTGGTAAGTAGGAAAAATATTTTGACATTATTTGAAGGACTCCTTGGTGATGAATGCAGTCTCTTGGAAACTTAAATCCATTTGATATGCAGCAGGACCATAATCTAGTTCATCGCCACCAGGATTGTGCGTTTGTAGTGATGAATAACCTCCTTCAGGTGAGAAGTTAAGTGCCATGTTGGTTAGGACTAATTTAGTTGGGAATTGCATCAATTTGTTAAGCACACCCATTTTAGCCCCAGTTCCAGGATTTGAAACTGTTTCACTTACTCCACTGTCAACATGTCTGACAATAGAGATTCTAAAGAATTCTGGAATACTCAACCAGTGCTCTGGACCTTTACCAGGTAGCATTGAATTTCTGAGTACATTTATGATTTCGTATATTTCTCTTACATCACTGGCATTCTTTGGTACCAGTTTAAATGTGAATTTATGGTCTCTGAATTTATCTTGACCTTTAAATACTGCTTCTTCATATGGGTTGAATACCTGACCTGTTGATAATGCAGCGAGGTCATTAGCAGTAAGGTTACCATCACCCATACCACTCATACCAATGGCAGTATTAATAAGAGAGGATCCTGCTTTAAATACAATTCCTGACTTACCTGCTTGGGCAGCAGCTTTCATCTGTTCTCCAAACCCTTCACCTGGACCTTCTGGACCGAAGTTTCTAGCAGCATTAATACCAGCAGCACCTACAGCACCTAAACGAACAGTATTATAAGTAACTCCATAACCTTCGCTTAAAGCTTGAGGGAGATACAAATAAATAGTTCCGTTATCGATACCTGCACCAGTTTTGTGGTCAAATATGTCAAATTTTAGATAATCAATCACTTTTGTCGGAAAGCCAGCATCTTCGCTGATTGCTTCCTGACTCATTCTACTATTGACACCTAACGGTTTACTTCTGGGATATACTAATGGCATGAGTTATAAAGGACGCTACAAACCATCAAACAAACATAAGTATAAGGGTGATCCTACCAATATTATTTATAGGAGTTTGTGGGAACGCAAATTTATGCTATGGTGTGATGGTAACGCAAATGTTTTGGAGTGGGGAAGTGAAGAATACGTTATACCTTATCGTAGTCCCTTGGATAATCGTGTGCATCGCTATTATCCCGATTTCTATGTTAAAGCAATCACGAGAGACGGACGACTTGCGAAATCAATCATTGAAATTAAACCTTATGTACAGACTAAACCACCGAAACGCAGGAGGCAGAAGTCTCGGACGTTTCTAAGTGAAGTCAAGACATATAACGTGAATGCTGCTAAATGGAAGGCAGCTAGGTCTTGGTGTATGGATAGGGGAATGACATTTCTTATATTAACTGAAAATCACTTAAATATTAAATGAGCATTTTCACAGACGTAAAAGATTTAGCAGGTGGTGCCTTTCGTAGTAAGTCGTGGTACCGTGAGCAACTCCAGTTTGGACTACAGTCTTATACTGGTGCTTTTACCGTGGGTGATATTATTTTCTTCAATTATAGTGCTCAGACACCAGATTTACTATTCTGGGATACCTTCCCAATGGTACAAATAACTGATGTAGACTATGATTTGAAGCAATTCTCTGGTGGTAATATACACTATTTACGTCCTAGTACACGTAAATCAGTAGGTGCCAGCTGGGCAGCTGGTAGTATTTCATATCCTATGCGTTGCCACCATAAATACTTTATGAATAGTTGTACAAGTGTGTACGAAGTACCACGTGATAACTTTGAAGATATGACTCCTATACCAGTGGAGCAGTTCGTTATGAGACCTAAGGGTCTTAAAAAGATCTTGGAGGTTCCAAGTCGAGTTATATGGAGTAGACTAAAATGAGAACAGGATTTAATGTCTTCCTAGACACGGTTATGAGTGGCAATAAAGAGCCATCTCGGAGTAACCTGTATGAAGTTAGAATTCCAATTCCTGCTGTAGTTTGGACAAGAAATCCTGACCTCAGGTCAAGGCAGACTGAACTAGCACAAGCAATAGATATGTTTGCTGATGATGTATCAGTACCTGGTAGAAGGGTTACTACATCATCTATTAAAGCAGTTGGTGTCCAACACAAGTATGCAACTGGTCAAGCAGTTAGTGAATTTACCTGTTCATTCATTGTTACTAAAGATATGATTCATAGGCAGTTATTTGACCAATGGATGATGTTAACTGCTGCTGATCAAGAGAATAGAGTCACATTCTATGATGAATATGTAAGTAATATTATTGTTGCTAAGTGGGAATTAGCAGCACCTGTAAAGATGGAAGGATATGTAAACGATGTGAAATATGAGAGTAGAATGAATAGGTCTTCTGCTGTATGGCAGATGTATGGAGCATTTCCTATAGATATGTCTGGACACCAGTTCAATAATGGTCAAGCAGATCTAGTTAAGTTGGATGTTACCTTTGCATATGAGAGACATAGGTTTGATACCATTCAAAATGACTTACTTCCTTGGAAAGCAGATACTAAAGATAAGGTAGTTAACCCATTTGGCACTGTTAGTGACATACTTGGACTAAATATCGACCAAGGAGAAGTAGCTGGATTTAGCTAGCTAAATAACTTATATTAATGCATTCGTTATGCCTTTACCTAAATTAGCCATCCCTGAGTATGAGATGGAGTTGCCTATTACAGGCAAAAAAGTACATTATCGACCTTTTCTTGTAAAAGAAGAGAAATTGCTTTATCTTGCAATGGAGTCGAAAGACGACAAGCAAATGATGAAAGCAGTGAAGACTATCATCAAAAATTGTACCAATTTGAAAGGAAAAGTTGAAGAACTTGCAACCTTTGAGATTGAGTATATCTTCCTTAAGATTCGTTCTAAGGCAGTTGGTGAAGTTAGCGAATTTACAATTATCGCACCAGATGATGAGAAAACTAAGGTGGAAATTCAAATCCCCCTAGAAGACGTGGAAGTCGTAATCCCAGAAGGTCACACTACTAAGATTGATGTAGGTGATGGGGTCGGTATTATTATGAAATATCCGTCAATCGATGTATTCATCTCACAGAATATGTCTGAAACACCTGGATTAGAGGATATCTTTAAACTTGCTGCTAATTGTATTGAGCAGGTTTATGATAAGGAAGAAGTATATGATGATTTCACTCCAGCAGAAGCATTAGACTTCCTAGAGAATTTGAATAGTGAGCAGTTTGCAAAGATTCAAAACTTCTTTGAAACTATGCCTAAACTCTCTCATACAATTCCTGTATATAACCCTAAGACTAAGGTAACCAGTGATTTAGTATTAGAAGGACTAGCATCTTTTTTCGAGTAGCCCTTATGCACAATAGTCTTGAGAATTACTACAAGACTAACTTTGCATTAATGCAACATCACAAATATTCTCTTGAAGACTTAGAAAACATGATGCCTTGGGAACGTGACGTTTATGTCGGTTTACTTATGGCACACATAGCTGAGGAAGAAAGACGGAATAGTCAAGCTCAATCTGGAATGTCGCTATAATGGCAATTCGTAGTTTTGTCAAAATCAAACCTGTAGCAGTTAAGAATCCTCTTGATGCAGGGTTTGCATCGATCGGCAAAGGTATCAATAGTCTTGGTACAACTACTGAAAGTGTTGCTAAGAATTTCTCGCAAGCACATGAGCTTATTAAGTTTGAGCGTGAATGGTTAGCAAATAAGGGGCGACAACAAGTAAATAAATTAGAGGACGAGAATAAGGAGGAGAAGAAAACCTTCAAGTCCATGTTAAATTCTCTAAAGAAAAAGTTTAAGAAACAGAAAAGAACTAAAGCAGAGGATGCTGCTGAAGCAGGTACGAAAGAAGCACAGAAAGAGGGAATAGATGCTGCTAAGTCAGCAGCTAAGGGTCCGATTAAATCATTCTTAGAGGGTATTGGTAAACTATTGACCAATATATTGACTTTCTTTGTTGCTTATGGAGCATTAGATTGGTTATCCAAAGCAGATCCTGAGAAGATTACTAAGACTTTTAAAGCAATCTTTATGATTGGTAAGTTTATTGCCAAGATCATAGGGTTTGGTGTGAACGGAGTACTTACTGGTCTTACTAATCTAGTAGGTAGAGATTTTGGTGAAGGTCCAGTTAAGAGGTCATTAAGAGGATTACTTGGTGCTTTCCAATTAATAGGTGGTATTGCTGCACTTAGGTTTGCACAGTACCTACTCATGCCTTGGAAGGCAATTAATGATATTCAGAGACTACGCAATGTCTTTGATACTCATGGTACAATGCAAGCGGAGCAAGCAGTTGACCGCAAGTCACGTATCAACGGGTATAGGGATAGAAGGACGGGTGTAATATACACGAAGGAAGAATACGAATCTAATATGAAAGCTGCTCAGAGAGCAGACAGGAAGAGAGGTAAGAGAGCAGGTAAGGGGATGTCCTCTAACCTGTATGAATCTGAGATGAAGGGTCGATTTCAGACCCAATATAAACCAAGAAGTAAGACAGGTCTCCAGAAATTAGCCCAGAGAGGAAAGATTGGGTTTAAGAAGGGTGCCAAAGGATTACAGAAGAATTTCATGAAACCTGGATTCCAGAAGGGATTAGCAGGTATAGGTGGTGTTACTAGAGCACTAGGTGGATTAGCATCAGGAGAGGATCCAACTTCAGCAGTTGGTGCAGGTGCAGGTATGGCAGCAGGTGGTATCTTAGGTGCTGCTGCTGGTACTGCACTACTAGGTCCATTCCTAGGTCCGTTTGCACCTATGGTTGGTAATGCTATTGGTAGTTTCTTAGGTGAGTGGGTAGGTAAGACATTTGCACCAGTACTTAAACCATTATTTGAACCTATTGGGAGGTACTTCTCATTACTAGGAGATTATGTAAAGACTGTTTGGAACTCAGCAGGTGGAGGAGAATGGTTACAGGAGATAGGTGAGTTATTCTCTACACTCTGGACTTTACTTCAGCCTGGACTGAAGATAATGTGGGACTTTATTAAGTTTGTAACAGGTGCATCATTTAAGATAATAGGTGAGACCGTTGGTTGGATCGTTAATAATGCCAAAAGGTTAATGAACCCTGGCAGTATGGTGGGAGGTGTGGTAGACTTCTTAACGTTTGGACTAACGGATGCAGACGGTATGAGTAGAGCGAAAGGTGGAGAAGTTGATGCTAAGCCCCCAGAGATGGCAGCAGGAGGAGGACTTGTAGGTCCTCAGTTGAGTATTATGCAAGCAATCGGTGGAGCGATGCTTGGTGGTGTAGTAGGTGGTATATCCATGTTAGGATTTGCTGCTGCACCAGCAATGGCATTCATCGGTGGAGATATTGGTAGACTTGGACAACTATTTGGTACAGGTGGTAGTGCAGTCATTGCAGGTAAAGGATTAGGAAGTGCAGCACAGTCTGTTAAATCTATTAACACAGGAGATTTAAAGAATAGTAAGACAGAAGAAGAGCTTAGAAATGAGGAGATACAAAAACAATTACTAGAGACTGGTAACTTCTTTAATAAGATGGTCATTAAGACCATTGATATATTTAAAAGTTGGTCTGCACCAGAACCTGTTGAGGTTGTAGAACCTAAAGCATCAGGTGGTGGTGTATCTGAGCATAATAGAAAGGCAAAGAAATATGTAGACCCTATTATTATGAATAGGGATTGGGCTAAGGATCCAAATAAAGATTGGCAGAAGTTTGCTGCTGGTGGTGAATATCAGAATGGTTATCTACCACCTGAGGCATTAACATCTATTGGGTATGGACATAGTTTATCTAATGCTATTGCACCTCAATTCAAAGCAATGATGGAGGCAGCAGCAAAGGATGGATTTAAGTTAGGTACTCACTTTAGAATTAATTCTTCCTATAGGTCTTATCAGAGACAGCAGGAACTTTATAATGAGTTGGGACCAGGAACAGCAGCAGCACCAGGCACCTCTAATCATGGTCTTGGTCGTGCAGTTGACTTGTGGTATACAGATGGTGCTTATAAGTGGTTGAGACAGAATGCTAAGAAGTTTGGATTCGGTCAGATTCCAGGATATGCGACTGATGATCCAGATGGACATGAAGCATGGCACTGGGAGAATCTCTCAGGTAAAGGTGAGACTAAACCAGTTAAGACAGTTAAACCACCAGCAGGTGAGGAAGCAGAAGAGATTACTCCTAAGGAGAAACCTGCTACTGGACAGGAAACACTATCCAAACTTGAAGAGACATTAGGTAAGTTTGGTGAGAGTGGTGTCTTTGGTAGTAATAATGCAGGTTTTAATCTAGGTAATCCACCAGAAAGTCGTGATAATATTGCAGCAATTAATGTCTCTCAGATGACAAAGAGGAGAGATGAGCAGCAACATCAAGTTGAGCAGATGATGCTCAAAGCAAGGAATGACAAGGATCGCAGTAACTTCATTACACCACCTACCATTTTCCATCAGCAAGTTAAGGATACGGTAATAAATAATGGTGGTGGAAATACTGTGGTTACCTACACTAAACCATCCCCATCGTTGACACTCTGTTAATAAATGGCAGCACCACAAGTTAAGATAGAAAAGGCAGGTCTCTATAAGATGATATCTTATAAAGGCACGTCTGGTGCTGCAAAGAAATATACTCCTATGACTGCTGCCAAGCGGTTAGGAGAAATTGAAAATAGTATGACAGTGGGTATGGCATCAGTTGTATCTGGTATCAACTCACTTGGGTCAGTACTTAATAGTATATCTGCTAACTCAGCAGCAATGGTGTCATCTCTTAAGGCATCTGTATCTGAGCAGATTAAGGACAATCAAGAACTTATAAAGAGAGAGAAGCAATTAAAGAAAGAGAAAGACGCACGGGATAAACAAGCAGCACGGGAAAGAAAGAAGGCAGATGAAAAAGCAAAGAGAGATGCAGCAGAGAAGGGAGCAGAAGCTCCTCTGTTTAAGAAGATAAGAGAAACGTTTGCACAGAGTACTAAGAAAGCATTCAGTGGTATTTGGGGAGCACTTGTAAAGTTTGCAACCTTCTTCCTCAAGTTCTTTGTCATGTACAAAGCACTGGATTGGATTGCTAATAATCCTGGAAAGATTGAGAAACTTGCTAAGGGATTATTTGCATTAGGTAAGTTTGTATTCAGAGTCACGACCTTCTTAGTGGGGTCAGGTCTTGATGGATTCACTAAATTTATGGAGAATCCCCTATCATTGAAGGGATTCTTTGGTGCTATACAGTTTGTAGCATCTGCTGCACCATTGTTTATTGGTCTGGCATTCTTAAAGAGTCCAGTCAATACAGTTAAGGCACTTGCTTGGGTAGTAATGTCCCTAGGTAAGGGCATTATGAATATGCATAAGCAAGGAAAGCTTATGAATAAGCTCAAGGCATTCAAATCAACTCGTATGGCGAGGTTGGTTGGTAGTCTTGGTGCTGCAACTATGGCATTTACTGGTGCTCAGTTAGATGGTGCCAGCATGGCAGAGTCCCTTGGAGCAGGTGGTGGTGCTGCTGTTGGTCAGATGGCAGGTGCTAAACTGGGTGACATGCTAGGTAATGCAACTGGTATACCTGGATTAGGTATGGTTGGTGGTGCTCTCGGTGGTATGGTGGGAGCACCTGTAGGTAAAGCTATAGGTGGTATGATAGAACCACTCGTTGCACCTGTACAAAGATTTATTGGTCAAGTTAGTGACACCTTTAACGCTGTTATTGGTGCAATCAAGGAACCCATGACTGAATTCTTTCAGGGCATGGCAGATGTCTTTAATACTCTCCTTGATATTGTAGAACCTTATCTACCACAGATCGCTAAGTGGGTTGGTGGTGGACTGAAGATGGTGTTGTCACCATTCTTATTTGTATTACAGACACTTACTAAGGTACTTAAATTCTTCGCACCTAAGGATAAGAGTGGGGACCAGGGAGGAATGGCAGAAGCCACCCAGAGAGCAATGGGAGGTCCTGTTGTGGTACCATCCCCAATACCTCAGATGGCAGGTGGTGGTGAGATGACAGCAGGTCCAATTAAACTTGTTGCTACTTCTCTGAAGAGAGTTGGAGAGATGGGCAAGGGTATTGGAGAAGTAATGCTGTTGCCATTTAAAGCAATCGGTATTGGTATTATATCTGCTATTGGTATGGTAGGTAGAATGTTTGGTAAGTTTTTACCTGCACCACTGAAGAGTCTATTGGGTAATGCACTGGCACCTATTGCTAATGCATTTGGTGTACCTCTATCACTACTAGGTGCTGATGTAGGTGGTGGAGCTGGTAGAGATAAAGCAGAGCAAGAAAAGAAAGAGAGTGAGTTTAACTTTAAGGTAGAGTTACTAAAGGTATTCGTTGGTGAAGATGGTATTGTTGGTAACTTCACTAAGATGGTAGATGTGCTTGCTGCTATGAACCTTATGAATAAGGGAATTGCAGGAGCATCTGGCGTTAAGAATATGATTACGTCAGGATTTGATAAGGTTAAGAGTTTCTTTGGTTTCGCTAAGGGTGGATGGATTAACGGTCCTATGTCTGGATATCCTGTATCACTTGATGGTGGTAGAAGCACATCCTTCATTGGTCATGGCACTGAGTGGGTAGGATATAAACAGTATGCAGCAGGTGGTGCTTATGTGGTACCATTTAATACTCCTGCTACTAAGAAGAATGGTGGACTTACCAGCTTAAGGATGCGTCAAGCAGCAGCTGGTGGATATGCATTACCATTCTCTGAGGGTGGACATTTCAAACCTACACTCAAAATGTTTAGTGAAGGTGGTATGCTTAAGGATGATGAAGCAAAGACATATAGAAGTGGACAGAAGCATACTAATCACTTCAAGATCGGGGAGACTGAGTATGGTGCAAGTTATACTAGGACTGCTAATGACTTTATTATTAAGAGTCTTCAACGTGTAGATGATAAAGGTGGATGGTTTGGATGGGGACAGAAGAAACCTCATCTATCACCTAGTGGTTCTGAGTTTCAGAAGGTACTTAAGTCACCTGAGTTGGCATACGCACTTGCTAAACATGCTGGGCTCAAGTCTGGTGGTAATAGGAGAGGGCATGGTAAGAAGGTGGATCCTTCTCTCATCAGTAGTATTATCGCAGATCCAAAGGCAGCACAATTCTTCCAGTGGAAGACTACTCCAAAAGAAGAGAGAAAGAAATTAGAAGCAGAGGCAGAAGCGAGGCAGAAACCTATAGATGACTTAGAGAAAACTCTTATGGAGTTTGGTGCTAAGATGGGAGAGCTTAAGACAGGTGCTATGTCTGGTGAAGTATTAGATGAAGCACAACTTAAGGAGAATGCTGAGTTAACTAGGAAGCAAGAAGAGATTGCATCCACAGCAGGTACAGTCATAACAGAGGAAGTTAATACTAAACCTACTATCGTTGGTGATGGTGGTGGTGACTCTGAGGTTGTAATTCCTACAGAGAATAGATTGGATGCGGATCCATATCTAATGCCTAAGTTTGGTTTGGTACCTGAATTCACAACTGATGTCGCTAACATGATGTAATGGCAAATTCGGAATCAAGAAAATACGAATTAAAGAAACTTGATATTACTATGTCTAATGACAAGACATATAATATTAAGAACATCGTCATGGATTTTACATACCATGAGGCTATTGATGCATCCTTTTTACGTTGCGATTTTAGTATCCTTGACGCTGTTGACTTTAACTTAGGTCTAGTAGGTGGAGAGAATGTAGAGATTGATCTGGTAACTGAAAGCTCAAAGGATGACCCACTTAAGGTTAAGTTAAAGGTATATAAAATTGGTAGTATCCTGAAACAGGAGAGACAGGCAGCATATATCTTACATTGTGTATCTCCTGAGATGTACTTCAATGAGATTAATAAAGTATTCAAAGCATTCGGACCAGGGAGTAAGAAAGACATTGAGAATGTCCCCAAGTATATCTGTAAGGAGTTTCTCAAGGCAGATGTTAAGAAGATTAAGAAGGACAACTTTGAGAATCATAGTAAACTCACATTCATTTCTCCCAGCTGGAGACCAGCAGATGTCATTACCTATCTCTCAGATAAAGTAACTAGGACTAACACTAGCAAGTCATCAGAGAAACAGAGTGGATTCTTATTCTTTGAGACTAAGGAAGGATTTAATTTTAAATCTATTGATAAACTATGTGAAACTTCTGCAACTCAATGGAAGTATTCATATGCTATGTCAGGTAATATGGAAGAGGATGAGGATGCTGCCAACTATACTATTGAGAGTATTCAATATCCAGATAGAGCAAACCATCTCGCTAATATGAGGATGGGTACCTATAAGACAAGTGTTATCTCTATTAGTATTCCAGCTCCAACTGATAGTAATATCCAACAGTCTGGTAAATCTTCAGGACAACAAGATACTGTAACTACTCAGGATTCAGGGGGTGAGAAAGAGACAGGTGTCAAAGTAAATGGTGGTACTAGTACTGCACCAAGTGGTACTGTTATAGGACCCAAGACATCCACCTTTAAGTCTATATTTTCAAAGGCATCTACCTTGGAGAAGGTGCCACCTTTCATCCCACCTAAGGACATTGGTGATCTGGATGATCCTAAGACACCACCAACCAGAACAAAGATTAGAGCTTTGCCTGGTCTAAAGAATATACAATCAACAAACTCGTTGATGACTTCTATGACCACTACTACAACTAATACTTCTGGTAGTGATTCATCTGATGGGTCAAGCACATCATCTTCATCATCCTCTAGTGTTACACAATATTTCAATCAAGATAACCTTAATGGTAACAAACCCACTGATGCTACAAGTGGTAAGGAGGAAAACCGTAATACTGTGGCAGTTGCACAATACGCTGCTGGGAGGTATAATCTATTACGAGCAGTTCAATTGAATATTACAGTGCCAGGTAATACTGCACTGATGGCAGGTCAAGTGATAACTGTTAATCTCCCGTCTGCACGGGAAGAAGGTGATGATGTCCAAGAAGACTTCAGATATAGTGGTAAGTATCTTATTGCAGGTCTAACACATATCTGGAAGCAGAGTGGATTAACTACCAGACTCCAGTTGGTCAGGGATTCAACAAAGAAAAAGGTATAGCTTTTAATACTTGCTATAATAAATAACTATACACGATCAAATAAGTTATGGCATACGCAACCATAGAGGATCACATCTCAGCAGACAAGGCAATCCTTGAAAATCCTGAGACCTCACCGCAAGCACGTCGCCACACTAAACAGGAGCTACATGAGTTAGAAGTGTTTCATGACCATCATCCTGAGGATCATCACGACCCAAATTGTATTGAACTATTCTGCGAAATGAATCCTGATGAACCTGAATGTTTAATGTATGACGACTGATTGGAGAGAAGAATACAAGGGATACACATCCAACAAATATGAGTTAGACCTATTGGAGAATGGTCCAAAGAGTCTATCTCAGAGTTGGGTGCTACAAGCCCTACATAATAAATGGAAAAGAATCAAGGGGATTAAAGATCCTGAACCCCCTGATTGCTCATCGTCATTTAAAGAGTGGAATGATAACGTTCGCAACACTTATGAGGGGTCACTATCGGAATCAGAGACAGGCATTCTCGAATCCGAGTAAGTGGCCTCAGATTGATATTGAAATAACTACACCTCAACGTGATATAATAGAGGTCAAGTCTTGGTATAAGTATAAGGGTGAAGATAATCCATATAACCACATACGATATAATTGGGAGTCTGTAGATGAAAACATCATCTATTGTAAAACTCATAATCTTATTCATGATCATCCTTCCTGTCCTTTCATTTGGAACTGGGATGGAGTTTGGTGGAATGGGTGTCCTGATGGAGAATGTATTCAAGGGAAAACACGAATAGAAAATAGCATTAGATTTAATGGTATAGAATATCGTGTTAAGGACGTTGGGTATGATGTAGAGACTGGTAACCAAGTTTATGGTAAAGATCCAGCAGAGGGAGAATTTTTCTTCCAGTTGCTCGACTAAATAAAAGAAAACACTATAATTATGAGTTCTGTACAAGGTCCTGCAAGGACTGATTACTTAGGAAAAGATGGGTACACGTGGTGGGTAGGAGAAGTTGAAAACATCAACGACCCTCTCCAACTTGGTCGTGTACGTGTTCGTATTCTTGGTTGGTATACTGGACATAAAGAGAAGCAAGCATACTTAACAGATTTACCCAGTGAGATTTTACCTTGGGCAACTGTTCTGCTTCCAAGTGATAAACCACAGACTAAAGCAAGTGGTACTACAACAGAATTACAGTGTGGTGCATGGGTTATAGGTTTCTTCCTAGATGGTGAAGAGGCACAGTTACCTTGTGTGCTAGGTGCATTCAGAGGAATGCAGTATAAGGAGGATGAAGCGAAACGCACCACTATTGCAGATGGTGAGAATGCAGAATTAAATAAGACGAATACGAAGTTCCAACAGGACATGCAGAATAAACTTAACATGAGTGGTAACTCATTTGTTAAGGATCAAGCAAGCACACCTGGATCAGAGACGGGAGCGACAGAAGAAGCACGGGGTGCTATCAGTGTAGGAGAGAAAACATTACCAGGTAACGTAGTTACTAACCCTATCAAACCACCTGTTATTGCAGAGGGTATTGCTGATGGTGTTGCTGGTCCAGCAGGTAATGGATTTGCAACTGACTTAGAGAGAATGCTTACTGAGCTGGGAGAAATGACAGCGACGTTGGCATCTAGTCCAGGTGGTTTTATATCTGTGGTAACAGGTAATAAGATTGCAGGTGATAAGGTACAACAACACCTTGGTAGGATTACTAACTTCCTTTCTGGTGGTATCGCAGGTATCTTGGCACCACTAAAAGAATTACTAGCAAAACTCATTGCAGAGATTGTGGGTATGCTAGTCAAGATTATATCTCAGTTTGTACCTATCGTTGTCATCACTACTGTGATGAAATTCCTTGAGCAGATCTTTAAGATCTTCTGTATGGACACACCCATGTGGTTTGGACTGGTGCAAGCAGCCCTGAGTGACACTGCGAACTTCGCTAACCAAATGGCGAGCCTTGCGATGAACAAGGTGACTGAAGCATTAGCAGGTCTTGACTCTGCTGTTAAGGGTGTTACAAATCGTATCCTTGGTGGTATCACTGCTGCAATGAATCGTGTAAGAGACGTTGCTGGTGATGTTATTGCTGCGGTTAATGCTGCTAAAGGTATGGCAGCAGCAGCGAGGAAACTGGGTGAAACAGTTAAGATGATTTTTGAATTTGATTTTACCTCTCTCAACTGGGGTAGTCTCATTCAGATTCTTATTGCTATCCTTGGTCTACTCTTTAAGAAGTCGTGTAATAGGAAGATAAAACGACCGAAGTCGAAAGCGTGGTATCCGCTAATAGGTACCACGGAATGCGATAATATCCACGATGCGTTAGTGGGTACTCCTTACCAGAATATAGATCATCTATATGATGGTAGTGCTGCTGATACAGGTAAAGGATCATTCATCGATAAGATGTTTGAGAATATTAATCCTTACTTGATGCAAGCACAGACATTCCTTAACGGTGCTAAAGAAATTAATGATGCAACTCCAGGTAAAGAGAAGAGAATTATCTCAGGACCTGGTGGTGTAAGTACATTTGAAGATGGATTTGGTAATATACACGAGAATGTACCTAACAATAGGACTGCTATTATTGCTAAGGATTTAGCACAGACTATTAAAGGTAACTATGCATTGACAGTAGAAGGTGACTTCTATATTAAAGTCATGGGTAATATCCATGAAGAAGTGACAGGTGCTAAGAATGAGCATAGCTCACAAGGACCTCAGTCAGAGTCTAGTGGTAGCACTGAATCACCTAACCTTGATACTACAGGTGGAGCTAGTGCTGACGTAGATACTAATGTAACTGGAGAGAATACTGGTGGATATACAGTAGTTGCTGACGCATCATCACTAAGTGGTGGAGCATCATCTGATGACACTGGATCCGCTGATATGTATCGTCACCAAAGAGATATGGATAGGACTGAGTTACTCAGGTTGAATAACTTGGGTGGTTTCTATCCAGTAGAAGATATTCCATTCGCACCTGGTGCTGATTTCATGGGTAGGACACCAACAGGTCCTCAGTTATCAGCAGAGTTGAAGGATGATAAAGAGCAGAAGTCTGCTCAGAGAAAGGAAGGTGACCATGATATAGCATACACTGGTGAGGTTAAGATACAGGGTGCTAAGGTTAGTATCGCTGCTATTGAATCACTAATGATTAACTCTCAAAACGTTAAGATTGAGGGTAATACTATTGAAAACATCGCTGACGGTGAGATAGTCAACCAGGCCAACTGGATTACATCATTCCTAAATGCAGGTAGATTTGAGTTTATTGGACTCTTCAATCCATTCGCTGCATTAACTGGACAATTTACTATTGTTAAGGGTAGTATCATTGATATTACATGTGACCTACCATTCCCATCAGTAGCACCACCATCTCATGTTAGGATTGCTATTGGTACTATGGTACCTGCATCACAGGTGGATATCATTGCAGGATCCACAGCAGGAGCACACGCAGAATTTATTGCTGCACCTACTGGTGTTATCGGTGAGTTTGTCCCTCAGGGAAGCATCGTAAACCAAGTGGTGACAGGACTTTCATCCTACTCAGTGGCAGCAGGTTACATGGCAACTGGGTGTGGTTTCGGACCCCATCAGGTCTATGGCTTGCCATTACTGCTGAACTAGTGTATAATACGGAGGTAGTGAAACCTCTGTATCTATGATTGATGACGACACCTATCTTGAGCATGTCTGGGTGGATATCCCAAAGAGACAGGTCAAGATTATGGACGACGAGGGTTATGATGAAGTTATAACCTGGAAATTTGATGATGAAGGAGCAGAGGGTTTCACCGAAACAGTGGCACACTTTCGGGAATTTATTCCTGATGATATGATTACTTACTTACCTGGAAGATGAATATTATTTCACTATCACATGCGGAGTTTGCATCAAATGTAGACTTCGCTTTTACTTTGGCAGAAAAAGGACACACACTTAAAGTAACAACTGATAATGGTAAGGTGTTATTGGTATCACCAGTAGCAACACAGTTACCAGAGGGTGAAGTTAAGATACCAACTCCAGAGGAGTTTGTACCTGACCCTGTTGGGACTCGTCAGTTTGTTGATGAAGCATTGAATGACATGACGAATGACTTTTAATGGAGATTATATTTCCTGACCATTATTATTTTCACTACCACGCTCCTAATGCAGATGAGTTTATGGAGCGTCTTAATGGTTGCGGTACATGGATGATATCAAATTCAGACTTCCCTTGGGTTAGAGACTGTGATGTTGATGTCATTAGATTAGAGTGGGAGAAATGGTATAATTTCTTGACTCCCTCACTTCAGTTGCTAAGTAAAGACATTAGTGATAAGATAGGTATAGATAATATCGAGTATAGTTTATGCGACCCTTGGATGAATCTATATAAAAAGGGAGGATTCCAAGAGATACATGACCATAAGGATGCTGACATAGCATCAGTATTCTTTCTACAAAATGATGACCATTTCTATTTCCATAATAGGAATGCAAATCTTGGAACTATCTGGAGACAACCAGATAGACAGTATATGAAGGTCAAGAAGGGAGATATTATATTTTTCCCTGCACATATGTTGCATGGTGTAACACCTAATAGGAATGAAACCATTCGTAAGACTTTCTCCTGTAATCTTTGGATACGAACACAATGAAATTACGGAGCAGTGAAAACGTGAAGAAGACTCACTTGATTGAGAAAAAGAATCCACAACACAACCAACTATGGGAGTGGGAGGAGACACCTGAGCTACGTGCTTTCATTCAACGACAAGCAACGCAGCAATTACATGAGGACATTAAAGATGGCACTAAGTAAACAAGTAGAAGAAAGTTTAATTGAAGCACAAGAGGATTTACGCAATGCGTTATCATTTAGTGCAAGAACTGAAAAACCTTATATATCAAAACATATTGCAGATATGTTGTCACAAATTGATAATATTATCTCAATAGTACCAATTTTGGATACACTAGATGGGGTAAGAGAACGAGATGTCCTTGAGTAGGGACTATAGACTGAGACTCTCTATTATTGCGTGTCAGACTCGTCTTAATAGGGATGTCAGTTTAGAAGATAGAATATGGGCTCACAAATTATGTGAAGCCAACCTTAGTGCCAGAGGAATCTGGGAAAGATTAACCTACAGACCATTTGATCCATGAAAATTTTTATTGATAGTGCAGATGTTGGAGCAATCGAAAAATGCTTCAAGACAGGTTTAGTGGATGGAGTAACCACCAACCCTAGCCTCATTCTTAAGAGTGGAAGACAACCAGAGGATGTATACTCTGACCTAGCCCGCATGGGTCTCCATGACATTAGTATGGAAGTTGTTGGCACAGGTGATGAAATGGTTACAGAAGGTAGACGACTCTTTGACAAATACAAAGACATCGCTACAATTAAAGTACCATGCACACGAGGTGGACTCGCAGCATGTAAAATTTTATCATCAGAGGGAATCCGAGTAAATGTTACGCTTATCTTTAATGCTGCTCAAGCTATCCTATCTGCAAAGGCAGGTGCTACTTACGTCAGTCCTTTTGTTGGGAGGTTGGACGACAATAGCATTGCTGGGTTGGAGGTTGTCCGATCAATCGTAGATGTTTATAGAGCACAAGGACATTTCACTACACATGTATTGGCAGCATCAATTCGTGAGGTCAACCGTGCAGTAAGATGTTGGTATAATGGTGCTCAGATATGCACTATACCTGTCAAAGTATTTGACCAGATGTATAGCCACGTCCTTACAGACAAAGGGTTAGACATTTTTGATAGAGATTGGGCAGAAGCACAAGCTACTATAGGTAAACATGGTGGTGATTTAGATGCATTAGATTCTATTGTAGGTGGATGAGAGTTATCCAAGGATATGCACCAGAGGTAGGTAAAATCACATGGCAAGATGCCATGCTGAAGATAGATGCTGATGTGCAAGAGGATAAGTTTATATGCATTAGACATAATGATGAGAATTACACACTACACACTAAAGACAAGTTGATGGTGGTTAGGGGTGAAATCCCTACCATAGTATGTGAGTCATCATATGTACCTAATACATTTCTACCAGTATGTCAGAAGGTGCAAAAGGATTGGGGAATGACTGAGTTTCATACTTATGTCTCCATGTCAAAGAAGACATCCACATTTGGTAGACACAATGACACAATGGATGTCTTAATCGTTCAAGCAATGGGTAAGGTTACATATAGATTTGATGATGCGATTATAAAACTACGTCCTGGTGATGCAGTTTTTATACCAGAAGGTGAGTACCACGACCCTATAGTTCATGGTCCACGTATCACATTAAGTTTCTCATGACAGATTCAAACCCAAGGCCAGAAGAAGAAATCGCAGACCTATGGAGTCTGGAAGAATTAAAACAGTCAATACTTGACAGTGCGTCAGATTATGATAGAATAGTCGGGAAGATTAAAGATGATGATGAGCAAGAAAAAACAGAGACACCAAGTAAAGAGTAGGTGGTACTACATCTTTTGGGGTGCAGCCACTGTATCAGTCTTTGCAGGACAGATTTTCGTTGGCAATGGATTCAGACGAATGGCCGAAGCAGTCGAGGAGTGTATTGATAGACTCGATAGGTTTGGCATTCTAATTGAAGCACCAGCACCAAGGAAACCAATGACAGCACCACCTGATGTCATGTTTCTAGGTATAAACTCGTAGGCATTTATTTTTGTTAAAATGTAGTCATTTCAGCACATTTGACTTATAAATAGTGACAGAAAGAGAGGAAAAACCAAGATGCACTGAAAACCCAAAATTCATCATGTAGCACACCCTGGAGGACATAAATGCATAACCTTGTAGCGTATAACCAGTTAGCTGAGTGGAAGCACTTAGAAGAGCAGACACCTGGAAGTCCAACTAAAGAATCAGAATACTATAGTTGTATAATCGAGAATTCAGGTGACCGACAAGCAGAAAGACAGTGTAGTAAGTTGCTAGAATAAGTGTTTTCATCTTTTCCAATCACAACGTTATAGTACAAGGGGGCATTTATGCCCTCTCTTTTTTTGTACCCGTATAAATAAAACTGTAAGAATTGTACTGAATTCTAGTGGCAACTAAAAGAATATCCCAGTTAGAAACGATTGCAGATGCATTGGTCACTGGTGAAGCTATTCTTCCTATTGTTATCTCAGATCCTCTTATACCTAACAGGAAATCAAAGGTTAATCAACTTTTCCGTGGTGTGAGTGCTGGATCACAGACTGCACCAGGATTAGCTTTCGACCTCGACCGAGATTCAGGCATGTACCAGAGTGCAGTCGATGAGATTGGACTTACTTTTGGTACTGCTGCACTGTATAATAGTAGGAGAGCTAACACGGATGGATCCTCAACTCTCCTCGTAAAGGCAATAGATACTGCATCAGCATCTTCTTCGATTGAGCTTCAACCTCAAGGAAGTGGATTCTTTACAGTTGCTGGACCTATTATCCAGACAGACGTGCAATTCTATCTTGAAGGTGACCAAAACACAGGTAAGAGGGCACACTTCAATGTAGATACTATTAGTACACAGTCAGGTACACGTCGTTTTGATTTACCAAATGTTGGAACTGCTTCAAGCACCACATTGGTAGCAAATGACACATTCCAGACTATAACTAACAAGACGCTTCTTATTAAGGACGCAGAGCTTCAGATTACAGGTTCTACGGATACTTCTAAGATTGCTAAATTTGAGGTTGACGCATGGGAATCACCAGGCGACCATACTTACAAATTACCTGACTTTGGTGCTGCACAGACTCAATCAACATTGATTGATGATATTACTGAGCAGAATCTATTCAATAAGAATATGGTTAACCCCACATTCTCGAATACACCAAGTAATGACCCTAACACACCTACTAATTACATACTGTTTGATCAATCACAAATCACTCAGGATAGAAGTGTGGTATGGCCAGACCTAAATATCACAGTGGTGGGAGAAGATTCCTCTCAAACTATTACGAATAAAGTTTACAAAGGAGCAGTATTCTGTGATACTGATCCAGCAGAAGGATTAGGTAGAAAGATTAGATTCGATCTATCAAATATTGAAGATAACCAGACATATGACTTTGGTTTCCCAGATAACGACCCTGCTGCACCTCTTAATTCAAATAACGCCACAAATATCTTAGTATCAGAGAGAAAAACTCAGACTCTATACAATAAAACCCTAGAATATGCTAAGATAAATAACCCTAATGACGTTAATGGAATCATTACGTTTGAGATGACGAACATCACGGGTGCTCGAAACATTCAGTTCCCTGATGCAGACGCAACTCTTCTATCTACTAATAACATAAGTGATGTGTCTATTAGTTTTGGTGGTGCAATCGCAGCTCCTGTCCTAGGAGGACAACTTAGACTACAATCATTCTTCCAATCAGGTTGGTAAATAAACAATGACAGCAGGAAAACTAGCCTCGGCAAAACCAGGGGCAACTACAAATACGGTGCTTTATAGGTGTCCAACTACTGTAACTGGTAGCACAGTTGTTAACGTGTGTAACCAAGATAGCAGTGCTGGTACATACCGTATAGCAATGCGTAATTATGACCAAGTATTACACTTGGATGGACTTAATACGTCTGCATATAAGTTTGCTAAAGGTAACCCCATTAGTGCTTATAAACTAGATCTCTTACCAGGTTTGCAGTATAGTGCTGCTATTCCAGGTACCGAGTTTACAACCACTAATGCAGCGAGTGGTAAGATTCTTGATATCTTTAAAGCAACGTCTGACGTTACCTATTATCTAAAGGTAGCACCTGTCAGTCAACTTTCATTGGGATCTGACTCACTTGCAGGTACTTTCCAAGGAGGTGAAACCCTTACTGGTGGCACTTCAGGATTTACTGCAACTTTTAGAGGAATTGAGGGTAGTGGTACCGCTTTGACTGCACAGTATTCAGAAGTAGCATCTGGTGCAACAACATTTAAGGTATCTCGTAACACTGGTCTTGGTGACGGAATGTATCTGACCTTAGGTCAAGAAGCATCTGCTGATACAGAAGTTGTCACTATAGATGCTGGTGGTATCAACACTTCTACTAATTCTCTTACTGTTACACGAGGACAACTAGCGACAACTGCAAGGTCTATTCCTGCTGGTCTTGCATCAAACGCCTGGTCTGCTTCCGCAACAGTAACAACCATTGATGAAGGTGGTACTTATGCTGCTTCAGATGGTACTTTAACGGTTGCTGATTCTACTGGATTTATTTCTGGTGGTAAAGCCCTGATTGATAACGAGATTGTAACCATTGATGCTGTTAACGGTAATGACCTAACAGTGCAACGTGGTAGATATGGTACTGCTGACGTTGACCATAATAATGGTGTTAACGTTACTCTACTTACTGACAACGGTGTTTACCTTGTAAACTATTGGACAGAAGGTGAGACTATTCAAGGTGGTACTTCAAACGCATCTGCTACTGTAGATTTCCCTGTTAGCACAGAGGCATTGATTACAACCAAGTATATTTCATCCAGCACAAGTGTTGGTGCTACTGACCATATACTTCCTACTTCAATTCAGTTGACTCAAGGAAGGACATATATCTGGAACCTAGAAGATAGTAGTAATACTAACTATCCTCTGAAACTGTCATCTGATGACGCTGAAGGTCCTAATGGGTCAGGTACTGAATATACTGCTGGTGTTAGTAAGGTAGGTACCGCAGGTAGTAGTGGTGCTTATACTTCTATTGCAGTTACTTCATCTACTGAAGTTTCCCTATTCGCTTATGCTGATACAGCATTGGCAGAAGGATCTACTGGATATGGTTTCGGTGTACAGGTACAGTTTGACCCAGTATATTCTGAGGTTTATATCTATGACGTAGCTGGTGAGCAACTCGTAGCTGGTGACACATTTACTATCAACGGTGTTACTCAAACAGTTCAACCAAGTGGTGTTACAGAAGGACCTTACGGATATGTCCAAGCATTTGATGCATCACTATGTCACTTAATGGTTTCATTAGGAGAAGGATCACAGGCATTCGCAGCGAATGATGAATTCTATGATACTCCTACACTTAATAATGGTGACCGTACCATGGTTAAGGCAGTGACTGGTAAAGCATTGACATTGGGTAGTCCCAGTGCTGCTGACGCTTCTCGCTCTGCTGGTACTTACACAAATATTTCACCTAACGCAACAGGTGGGTCTGGAGACCTTGCAACTACTAAGGTAACTGTAGTGGTTGATGGATCTGGTGCAGCAACTATCACCCTACTTAATGGTGGGTTTGGACATGCTGGATCTGATACTCTAACTATTAATGACTCACAACTTGGCGGTGGAGGTGGTGCTAACTTAACAGTTGATGTTTCAACAGTCAGCACAGCAATTCATACTGACCAAACATCTGTATACTCTGATGCTGAGTGGATGTTTTATGATAATGCCATAGATTCTAAGGTAACTGACAAGAATAGTAGTATTGTTGTTGGTCCTGGAGAGAATATTTTGGTGTATTCTTCATCAGCGAATATTAGTTATGTTGTAAACGGGTTCGAAACGAAGTCCGAAGATTTCCTTGTATTAAACCAGTCCAAGGTAAATATCGGAGGATAATTCCACCCAATAAATATATCAGAAGGATCATCCATCAATGGCACTTACTCGTCTTAAAAATATCATAACGTCAAGGACTGGTCGTATTATTTACGTCAACCCTGACGATTTTGATGCATCGGATGCTTACGACAATAGAGGTAACTCAGCGTTACGTCCGTTTAAGACGTTGCAACGTGCTTTCCTAGAAGTAGCAAGATTTTCATATAGAGTTGGATTAAGTAATGACGAATTTGACGCATTCAGTATCTACCTCTATCCCTCTGAGTACGTAATCGACAACCGACCAGGTTTGTCAGATTATAACCAGATCCAACCATTTAATGAGAATACAAACTTTGACCTTACATCAGCTGCAAACGAACTATATAAATTCAATTCGGCTAGTGGTGGCGTTATCGTGCCCAGAGGTTGTTCAGTTGTTGGATCAGACCTTAGAAGAACGAAAATTGTACCTAAGTATGTACCTTATCCTACGGTACAAGGAAGTCTGGGAATAACTGCTGCTAACGAACCACTTGAGTCTGCTATATTCAAACTCACTGGTGGTTGCTATTTCTGGCAGATGTCATTCTTTGATGGTGATAGCACAGGTGTATACTATCGTGATGACCTATCACAGATTGCACCAAACTTCTCACACCACAAACTCACATGTTATGAGTTTGCTGATATCCCAGATCTAGAATTATATTACCAAAAGATATCAAAAGGATACGCTGTTATTCCTGATACCTCTGGAGTTCCTGCACAAGACCAAATGCAGGCGAGGGTTGAGGAAAACAGAATCGTTGGTCCTATTTCTGATGAATTCGCAGTCTCACAGATTATTAGGAATGGACAAACTGCAACAGCATTTACAGTCGATGAGCTCGGTAATCCGAAGAACCATGGATTCTCCGTGGGTGTCGCTGTTAATATATCTGGGGTTACTGGTCCTACTGACCAAGACGCTCTCCTCTATAATGGTAGTTTCCTGGTAACCTCTGCACAAGGAAACCAATTTACATATCAGATGTCTGCTGAGCCATCTGGTAATGCACTAGGTAACAACATACTCGTTAAAGTCGAGATTGATACAGTTGATAGTGCTTCACCATACGTCTTTAACAATTCTCTTCGCTCTGTATGGGGAATCAATGGCATGCATGCAGATGGTGCCAAAGCAACTGGTTTTAAATCTATGGTTGTTGCCCAGTTTACGGGTATATCGCTACAGAAAGATGACAGAGCATTCGTTCTTTACAACCAGAGTACTGGAGCATATGAAGCCCAAGCTGCGGGCTCTGGTGCTCACATTAATGGACTCGCCAAATACAGAAAAGGTTGGCGACACAGACACATCTACGCATCTAACGACGCATTCATCCAAGTCGTCTCGGTCTTCGCAGTTGGATTCGGAGATCATTTCTTCGCTGACAGTGGAGGAGACCTCTCGATTACCAACTCGAACTCAAACTTTGGTAACACTTCTCTCCGATCTAAAGGCTTTAAAGCAGCAGCGTTTACGAAAGATAAAGCAGGGCAGATAACACATGTAATTCCACCTAAGTCTCTCGATGATGTAGCAGAGATTTCAATTAACTGGATTACAGTTGATATCACAAAGACAAGGAGTGTTGCAGACCCAACAAAACTATTCCTCTACGGATATACTGTAGAGACAGGCCGACCACCTGCTAAGGTGCAAGGTTATACTGTGGGTGCTAGACGTGATGACGTTAATACCCCAGATCGCTTATATGTGCTCTTAATTGCCTCAGGTGCAAGTGAACCTACTACACACTATGCTGAGATTAATCCCTCAGGTAAGAGTGTAACAGGTACTAGAGCAGGTGATGATGATTCACCAATTAAATGGGATAGTAGTAATAATCAGTGGTATTTACAGGTTGATGGCAACGCTAATACCATATACACAACACTACAAGCAAACAGTCTTTATCAGAACTTAGGATTCACACCTACCACATTCATTAGGAGGGTTCCCGATGCACGTAACTTGGTTGATAGGGTATACAGGTATCGCTATGTATTGGACAAGGATGCATTCCCTGTTCCAAGAGAGCCCATTACTGGTTTCGTTATTCAACCTAGATCCAGTGAAACTAACTCTCCTGCATATACCAAAACATATTACATCTATGCTGTAGAGACACAGACAGTATTTGAAAGAGGTGTGACTGACGGTGTATATTATTTGACGCTATTGAATGCATCAGTATCACCATCAACGTCAAACTTCAATGACTTTGCTTTCTCACAAGCAACAGTTGATCTATATCCTGCATTTGACAGAGATAACCCAGTAGCAGACCCATCAGCAGCAGTTTCAATCGCAAGTAATGAAACTCTTGGTGTTGTTACAACTACTGACGGTGCATCTCCTACACCAGCAGAAGATACTGAAAGAAGTATCACTAAAGAGACCTCTCAATTCTTCTTATTGGAAGCAGAGAATAATCTCGGATATAATACTACCAGTAACGTATTGAATGGTATCAGTGTTACTGCTAGATTAGGTGATGCTGAAGAAAGAAAGATTGCACTCAAACTAAATGCTGATAACTCAGTACAACCTCTACTCTGTGAGTTGAGACGTTACTCAATTCTGAGAGCATCAGGTCATACGTTTGAGTATCTTGGATTTGGTCCAGGTAACTATTCAACTGCATTCCCATCCACACAGGTTGAGGTACTAACACCAGCAGCAGTCAGACTATCACAGTCACTGAAAGAAGCAGCAGGTGTTGCATACTACTCAGGTGTTAACAGTGATGGTGAGTTGTTCGTTGGTAACCAGGTTATTAACCCAGTTACAGGTCAGATC
>VTLG01008724.1_pt1 | contig 69686 bp, 84 predicted proteins | sample 4694571 | NCBI WGS metagenome assembly VTLG01 (sample SAMN12604809, study PRJNA352737) | marine metagenome | biome: ENVO:00000447; feature: ENVO:00000209|ENVO:00000569|ENVO:01000036; material: ENVO:00002151; isolation source: viral sequences binned using virsorter ...
GCTGTTGAATTGGGTGTTGCTATACCTTTGATGATTTTAATGGATCACTATATTTTGATGCCTTATCTTGGCATGGCAATGTTGCCTTGGAATTGGGATTGGAGTGGAGGATAATGGCAACTAACGACGTATATCTTGGTAATCCTAATTTAAAAAAAGCAGGAACGCCAATACAATTCACAAAGAAGCAAATACAGGAATGGGTAAAATGTAAAAAAGATCCACTGTACTTTGCATGTAATTATATTCAAATCATTTCGTTGGACGAAGGTTTAGTACCTTTCAACATGTATGATTTTCAAAAGAAAATCTTGATGGACTTCCATGAAAATAGATTTAATATAGCAAAACTACCACGACAGACTGGTAAGTCTACAACTGTGGTTGCTTATCTTCTTTATTATGCTATCTTCTACGATAGTGTTAACATTGGTATTCTAGCAAACAAAGCATCCACTGCTAGGGAACTATTAGGTAGACTTCAACTAGCATATGAAAACTTGCCTAAATGGATGCAACATGGTATACTAGTATGGAATAAAGGTAATGTCGAACTTGAAAACGGATCAAAGATATTGGCAGCTTCTACATCTGCAAGTGCTGTCCGAGGCATGTCGTTCAATATCCTCTTCCTCGATGAATTTGCGTTCGTTCCAAACCATGTTGCGGAGCAATTCTTTGCCTCTGTTTATCCTACTATTACTTCTGGTAAATCAACAAAAGTAATTATTATTTCTACTCCTAATGGTATGAACCACTTCTATAAGATGTGGGAAGATGCCAGACGAGGGAATAACGGCTATATAACAAATGAAGTACATTGGTCTCAAGTTCCTGGCAGAGATGCCAAATGGAAAGAAGAGACAATCAAGAACACCACAGCTAGACAGTTCGCACAAGAATTTGAATGTGACTTCCTTGGTTCTGCTGATACTTTAATCAGTCCAGCAAAACTACAAACTATACCATTTCATGACCCCATCCAAAGCAATGCTGGACTTGACGTTTACGCGAGAGCAGAAAAAGATCACGAATATATTATTACTGTTGATGTTGCCAGAGGAATTGGTGGCGATTATTCTGCTTTCCTCGTGTTTGATATCACCAGTGTCCCGTATAAAATCGTTGCGAAGTACAGAAATAATGAGATTAAACCTGTACTGTTTCCCTCGGTCATCTTTCAAGTAGCAAAGGAATATAATAACCCGTATATTTTAGTTGAAGTAAATGACATTGGAGATTCTATCGCTGCTACTCTTAATTACGATCTCGAATATCCTAACGTTCTTATGTGTGCTATGCGTGGGAGAGCAGGTCAGGTCGTGGGTCAAGGATTCTCAGGAACAAAAACACAATTAGGTGTTAAGATGAGTGTGACCGTAAAGAAAATTGGTTGTGCTAATCTAAAAGCAATTATTGAAGAAGACAAGTTATTGTTTAATGACTTTAATATCTTCCAAGAACTAACTACGTTTGTACAAAAGAAACAGGCGTGGGAAGCAGACGAGGGTTATCATGATGACCTTGTTATGTGTATGGTATTGTTTGCATGGTTAGTCATGCAAGATTACTTCAAAGAAATGACTGACCAAGATATTAGAAGGAGGATTTATGATGAACAACGTAATCAAATCGAACAAGATATGGCTCCCTTTGGTTTTATTGATGACGGTTTGGGTGATGATACCTTCGTGGACGCAGAAGGAACATTCTGGTACGGAGATAAACAAGAAGAAGTTGGATATATGTTGCCAGACTTATGATGGATATTGGGGATCAGTTCAGTCTTGAACATCTTCTTTTTAAAGAAAGAAAATGTAGATCCTGTAGTAAAGTTAAAAATTTAATTGAAGATTTCTATATGACACGTAAACAAAAAAGAGGTTTACCGTCAGCATATTCATATGAGTGTAAAGACTGTACTATTAAAAGAATAGTAGAAAAAAGAAGAACGAAAAAGAAAGTAATAGAAAGTAACTATCCAGACTGGTAGGGTGTTCATGCGTTGTTTCCCCTCTTGAGACATCAGAAATTCTAAATACTTTTAGATAAAATTGATATCTAAGAGGTAAAAATACATGGCAAGTCAAGTCTCGCCTGGTGTTGTTATTAAAGAACGTGATCTGTCCAATGCTGTTGTAGTAGGTAGTAGCTCTCTAGTTGGTGCTATTTCCAGTACATTCAGCAAAGGACCTGTAGGCAAAATTACAAAAATTGGTTCTGAGAGAGAACTAATCGATACATTCGGTGCACCAGTTGAGGCTAACGCTGGAGATTGGTTAGTAGCATCTGAGTTCCTCCGTTACGGTGGTCAACTCGCTGTTGTTCGTGCAGCAACTGGTGTACTAAACGCAACTTTAGATGGTAGTGCAGTTCTTATCGGTGATAAGGCTTCATTCGATGCTGGTGTTGGTAGCGGTGAAAAGTTCGCTGCTAGAGATGCAGGAACAGCAGGTAACAATCTTCGTGTTGTTATAGTTGACCGTGGTGCTGATTGGACTGTAACCAAAACTGGTCACGGTTTATCAGTTGGTGGTAACTATAGTGACGCAAACTCTGTAAATCATGAAGTTGTAGAAGTTGTTGACGCTAACACTGTTAGAGTTATTCAAGGAACTGGATCTCCTGTAGCAGATACTGGAGAAACAGTTACAGCATTTACAAATTCTAATTGGAATGCACAAGCAATCGGATCAACAGGTTTAACTTTTAAAGCAATCGGTCCTCGTCCTGGCACTAGCGCATATGCATCTGAAAGATATCTTTCATATGACGAAGTGCATGTTGCAGTTATTGACGAGACAACTAATACAGTTGTTGAAAGATTAACATATCTTTCTAAACTATCTGATGGTAAGACACCTGAGGGTGGTGCAAACTATTGGAAGGATGCAGTTAATGAGTATTCTAACTACATCTACGCAGGTTCCGCATTAACAGCTGCTGAAACATCAGCTGCTGGTGAAGATCCTGGCGCAGCTGCTTCAAGTTATGGTGCTACTGAAGGTGCTCCATTAATTATGGCAAGAATTTTAGTTTCAGCAGGTGGTTCTCTATCTGGTGGTACTGATGACTATGCATATACTGCTGGAGAAATTCAAGCAGGTTATGATCTATTCTTAGATACAGAAGAAACAACAGTTGACTTCGTTCTTATGGGTGGAGACGGTGCTAACGAATCTGATACTCGTGCTAAAGCAGGTTATGTTGCTTCTATAGCAAACAGTAGAAAAGATTGCATTGCATTTATTTCTCCTTGGACTGGTGATCAAGTTGCTACATCTGGTGGTGTTGCATTAACTCCAGCAGCACAACTTGCAAACACCATTGAGTTTTTTGACACAGTTGCATCTAGTTCTTACGTTGTTAAGGATAGTGGTGTTAAGTATACATACGACCGTTTCAACGATAAGTATCGTTACATCGGTACAAATGGTGATATCGCTGGTCTTTGTGTTTCAACTTCTTCAATCCTCGATGATTGGTTCTCACCTGCAGGTAATGCACGTGGTGGACTTCAGAATGTTGTGAAACTTGCTTTCAATCCTAACAAAGCAGCACGTGACGATCTTTACAGTAATGCGATCAACCCTGTTGTTGCATTTCCTGGTTCAGGTCCTGTGTTATTTGGTGACAAGACTGCACTTGCTTCACCTTCCGCGTTTGACAGAATTAACGTTCGTCGTTTATTCCTCAACGTTGAAAAAAGAGCAAAGGGACTTGCTGAAGCAGTTCTATTTGAGCAGAACGATACAACAACTCGCGCTGGTTTTGCAGCTTCTATGGGTTCATACCTTGCAGAAGTTCAAGCACGCAGAGGTATTACAGACTTCTTAGTTGTTTGCGATGATTCAAACAACACACCAGAAGTTATTGACAGAAACGAGTTCGTTGCTGAACTTTATCTCAAACCAACTCGTGCTATCAACTTCGTAACAGTTACTGTAACTGCTACAAGAACTGGTGTTTCATTCAGTGAAGTTGTAGGTAGATAATTATTAACAAACGAGGTAAAAAACAATGGCAACAAACAACGTAAGTACATTTCTCCAAACTATTGGACAAGGTGTTAAACCTAATATGTTCTTGGTTGATATTGTCTTCCCAGATTCTATCAGCCTACAAACTGAGGACAAGCAACTTACAGATATTCTTTGTAAGTCTGCTGCTCTACCAGGTTCTAACCTAGGTGTAATTGAAGTACCTTTCAGAGGTAGAACAGTCAAGATCGCAGGTGATCGTACCTTCGATACATGGTCTGCAACCTTCTTTAATGATAAGGATTTCAAACTCCGTTCATTCTTTGAACAGTGGGCAAACAGTATCAACACTCACGAGGGCAACACTGCTCCTTTATTCACTCCATCTTCTACTACTGGTTACATGGCATCTCTTGCTGTGCATCAATTAGAGAAAGATGCTAGTGTGGGTGGTTCTAAACTTAGAACATATAACTTGGTACACTGTTTCCCAACTAACATTTCTCCTATCGATCTTGCTTATGATAGCAATGATCAGATTGAAGAATTCACAGTTGAATGGCAGTATTCATACTTCACAGCACAGCCTGGAGACAAACCTGGCGTTTCGGCAGTTCCAGTAGTTTAATAAATAGTTAAACGCTCAACTATTAAACTATAATTATGAGTCAATTATTTGGCTTCCAGATAAACAGAAAGGCGGGACAGAGAGGTCAATCTCCTGTCCCTCCAGCTGCTGACGAACCCATAGCAGTTGCTGCTGGTGGGTACTATGGAACTTATGTGGATACGGATAATCAAGCTCGAAATGAGTTTGAAATGATCCGTCGTTATCGTGACATGGCAATTCATCCTGAGGTGGATAGCGCAGTCGATGAAGTTGTTAACGAGTTTATCGTTAGCGATGCACACGATACACCAGTAGAAATCAACTTAGATAACTTGCAAGTTGGTGCAGGTATTAGAAATAGAATTCGTAATGAGTTTGAGTTTATCAAACGTCTGATGAATTTTGACAATCGTGCACATGAGATTGTCAGAACTTGGTATATTGATGGAAGATTATTTTATCATAAGGTCATTGACCTAGACAATCCAAAGAAAGGTATTACGGAACTTCGCTACATTGATCCTATGAAGATCAAGAAAGTTCGTCAAAAAATAGATAATAAACCAAAAGATTCTCTTGCACGTCAAGCAATTAAAGGAACCGCACTTGAGTATGAGTATGGTACATTTGTTGATTATTATCTCTATAATCCAAAAGGTTTTTATAAAGGTGGTGTTTTAGGACCTATAGGTGATATGTCACTTTCACAAGGTGTGAAGATGGCAACCGACAGTATTACATTCTGTCCATCTGGTTTGCAAGATCTTAATAAAAGAATGACACTTGGTTTCTTACACAAAGCAATCAAGTCACTCAACCAACTTAGAATGATCGAGGATGCTCTTGTTATCTACAGACTTTCTCGTGCACCAGAAAGAAGAATATTTTATATTGATGTAGGTAACTTACCTAAGGTAAAAGCGGAACAGTATCTTCGCGATGTCATGTCTCGTTATAGAAATAAGTTAGTATATGATGCTAACACAGGAGAGATGAGAGATGACAAAAAACATATGAGTATGCTCGAAGACTTCTGGTTACCACGTAGAGAAGGTGGACGCGGAACTGAAATTACTACATTACCAGGCGGTCAGAACCTAGGTGAGTTAAAGGATGTTGAATATTTTAAAAAGAAATTATACAACAGTTTGAACTTACCTCCATCTCGTCTTACAGATGACAACAAAGGATTTAATCTAGGTAAGACAACAGAGGTTCTCCGTGACGAACTTAAGTTTACTAAGTTCATTGGTAGGATGCGTAAACGTTTTAGTGAGTTGTTTCAAGACATTCTTAAAACTCAGCTCATCCTGAAAGGAGTTATATCTCCTGAAGATTGGGATGATATGAAGGAGCATATACAATATGACTATCTCTTTGATAATCATTTTAATGAACTAAAAGAAATTGAAATGATGAACCAAAGAATGATGACTGTCACACAGATGGATCCTTTTGTTGGAAAATATTTCTCTGTTGAATTCGTTCGCAAGAATATCCTAGGTCAAACTGATAAGGATATGAAAGAAATTGATAAGCAAATGAAAGGAGATATTGCTTCTGGTCTTGCACTTGATCCTGCAGAAATGAATGCTATGGATCAACTTACTCAAGCAAATACTGCACTCGCTCCTGAGATACAGGCAATGCAGGCAGATGATGCTGCAGAAAGAGAGACCGCAGCTGCTGATGACGCTCTTGCAAGAGATCTTAAAAGAGCAAAGTCCGCACCTAAACCTACAACAAATACTAAATAGTTTATACTGAACAATTATTATGGCAGAATATACCGAAGCTAATCCTAAACAAGGAGAAGTAGATATCGTAAATCAGATTGCTGATAATCAACGAGCTTCTGCGATCGATGCAATCCACGATATGTTATTTGCTAAAGCATCTGATGCTATGGCAGACTACAAAAAAACTGTGGCAAATACATTTTTTGATGAACCTCAAGAAACGGAAACTACCGATGAAACTGATAACGGAACAGATTGAAGACGTTAAAATCCTTACTGAGGAGAAGAACGGAAAAAAACTTCTTTATATTGAAGGAGTATTTTTGCAATCTGAATTAAAAAATCGTAATGGTCGTATGTACCCCTTTGCTGTTCTTGACCGTGAGGTTAAGAGATACAATGAGGAGTATGTAAAATCAAAACGTGCTCTCGGTGAACTCGGTCATCCCGATGGTCCTACCATTAATCTTGATAGAGTATCACATAGAATTGTTTCACTCAAAGCAGAAGGAAATAATTTTGTGGGTAAGGCACAAGTCCTTGATACACCAATGGGTAATATCGCTAAGTCTTTACTTGGCGAAGGAGTTCAGTTAGGTGTTTCCTCTCGTGGTATGGGAAGCATCCAAAAAAGTGAAGACTGTAACGTTGTTGCAGATGACTTTATGTTAACAACAGCTGCTGATATAGTAGCAGATCCCTCCGCGCCTGATGCATTTGTCAATGGTATCATGGAAGGTAAGGAGTGGGTATGGGCAAACGGTATCTTAAAAGAAAGAGAAGTTGCTAAATACCAACGTTATATCAATAATGGTTCGCGCCATGAGTTAGAAGAGAGAGTGCTACAATCGTTTGAGCACTTCCTTGGAAAACTCTGATATGATAAATAAACTATAGATTACATATTATAAGGAAATTAAGAGGAAAACTCAGATGTCAGACAAACTTAACGAGAAATTTGACAAGTTTGCTACCGAGCAAAAGGTGATTGTAGAAGCTGGCGATCCTATGCCTACTGTTTCTGCAAACGTTATTCCTGGCACTGGTAGTGAACCCACTCAGGTTTCTGACGCACAGACTAAATCTGGTAGCGGAAAAGATCCTATGCCTACGGTCGCTCCTAGCGCAGCACCTGCAGGTCAGTCAGTAACTGATCTTGGTGGAACATCCACTACTCCTAACGAGCATGATGATGACGGAGAAGACAATCCAGGTGCTAAGGCATCTGCTCCTGTAGGAGACAAGGCAGCACAAAGCGATGGATCTGCTCAGACATCTTCTATTAATGATGCTGGAGATCAAGGTACACAACCTAAAGTTGGTGCTGAAGTAGCATACGGAACTGGAGTAGGTTCTCAGGTTACATATCCAATCAAACCATCATATGAAGATCTCGATGTTTCCGATGATGTGAATGCCCTTCTTGAGGGAACAGAACTCTCAAAAGAGTTTGCTGAGAAAGCGAAGACTATCTTCGAGGCTGCTATCAAAGCAAAACTTAATGAAGAGTACGACAAGCTTGTAGAACACTTTGCCAACGAACTCGATAAGCAAGTAGACGCTGCTAAGGCAGAATTATCTGAGGAAGTTAATGGTACAGTCAACTACGCCATTGGTCAATGGGTAGAGCAAAACCAAGTTGCTATTGACCGTGGAATAAGAAATGAGATCACTACAGACTTCATTGCAGGTCTTAAAGGTCTCTTTGAGGAGCACTACATTTCTATCCCAGACGAGAAAGTGGATGTGGTAGAAGGTATGGCTGACTCTATTCGTGAAATGGAAACCCGCCTTGACGAACAGGTCAAAGCAAATGTGAAATTACAGAATACTCTTAATGAGACTGCAAAAATAAATATTCTGAACACTGTTTCAGAAGGATTGGCAGATACTCAGAAAGAAAAACTCGCTGCACTCGCTGAGGGTGTTGAGTTTGTTTCTGCAGATGACTTCTCTAAAAAGGTTACTACCATTAAAGAAAGTTACTTTAAAGAAACAGCAGCACCTCAATCTGAGGTTGCAGATGAAACTCCAGTAGAGGGAGTTGACGCGGAGGTAAATCCAGTAATGGCACAATACCTCAACGCACTCAATCGCTGGGATTGATAATTAGTTAAATCCAATTTTTTTCCAATAAGGAGCAAACAGAAATGTTTAACGCTAAAGCTCTAACAGAAAAGTGGGATCCTGTTCTAGGTCATGAAGGCGCTGGTGCCATCAAAGACAATTATAGAAAATCAGTTACCGCAGTACTGTTAGAAAATACAGAAAAACAATTAAGAGAAGAGCGTGGAATGCTCAATGAAGCATCCAACACAGTTGGTGCCATTGGTGGAGACGGTCTCTCTGGATCAGGTCTTACAACTAAGACAGGTGGACTTGCAGGTTTCGATCCTGTGATGATCTCCTTGATCCGTCGTGCTATGCCAAACTTAGTAGCATATGATATTTGTGGTGTACAACCAATGAGTGGTCCTACAGGACTAATCTTTGCGATGAAGTCACACTATCAGCAAAATGGTGCTGCTCTAAGAGCTGGTGACGAAGCACTCTTCAACGAACCAGATGCAAACTTCTCTGCTAACACACAGGGACCTGCAGCATTCAACGATCCAGTATCTCCTCTTGGAGACGGTGGTACAACTGATGCTAACCCAGGTTTACTTAACGATACATCAGGTGGTGGAACAACAGCTTCCAACTACGAGAAAGGTATCGATAAGATAGCTAGAGAAACTGCTGAAGCATTAGGTTCTGGATCTACTCTCTTCAACGAGATGAGTTTCAGTATAGAGAAGACTTCTGTTACTGCTAAAACAAGAGCATTAAGAGCAGAGTACACTCTAGAACTAGCACAAGACTTAAAAGCAATTCACGGTCTTGATGCAGAGCAAGAACTTGCTAACTTACTTTCTAGTGAGATCCTTGCAGAAATCAACCGTGAGGTTGTTAGAACTGTTTACACAGTTGCTAAGACAGGTGCACAAAACAACGTTGCAAACGCTGGTGTGTTTGACTTAGACGTAGACAGTAATGGAAGATGGTCAGTTGAGAAATTCAAAGGACTTATGTTCCAAATCGAAAGAGATGCAAACGCAATTGCACAGCAAACTCGTAGAGGAAAGGGTAACTTCATCATCACATCTGCTGATGTTGCTAGTGCTCTTGCTATGTCTGGTACTCTAGACTACTCTTCTGGTTTAACAGGTGCAGGCGGTCCTTCAATCGGTGAAGTTGATGACACAGGTAACCTACTTGTGGGTACAATGAACGGTAGAATTAAGGTCTTTGTTGATCCTTACTCTGCAAACGTTTCTGACACTCACTACTATGTTGTAGGATACAAAGGTACATCACCTTACGATAGTGGACTGTTCTATTGCCCATACGTTCCTCTCCAAATGTTAAGGAGTATCGATCCTGAGACCTTCCAACCAAAGATTGGTTTCAAGACTAGATACGGTATGGTTGCTAACCCATTTGTACTTAATGGAAGCACTCCTGACGCTGAGGCACTTACTCACAATAAGAACCAGTACTATAGAAGAGTTAGAGTTAAGAACTTAACATGATCTAAAGTTACGATATCAACACAGGGGATCACTTGATCCCCTTTTTTTATGCTTAAATAGTACTGTAGGTACAAAAGAGTAACTATGAATGGTAGATTAGACAAGGTTGCTATGACCAACAGGCTCATGCAAATCAAAAGAGAATTAGATTATAAATGTGAAATCTCTGAGATGGGTAAGTGGGAATGTATCGGTGCTAACAAATATTTGAATAGGGTGTTTGAAGTCCTTGACGAGTATTGGCAATGAACAAATCTTCTGTTATACTACTACTATGCTTATCACCTATGGTGGTGATATTTCTCGTAATTAAAATTTCACTGTGGATAACTGAAACCATGAGGTTTAGTTCAGAAACAGAAAAATTAAAACGAATGCAACATGGTCCTTACATTGTCTGGGATGATGAAGAGGATGAAAATGAAAATTATTAGACACATATCTAAGAGGAAATTTTACATGTTATCAGAAGTCTTTAAAGAATCACCAGTAAGTGATTACTTAAAACCTAAACGTGTCACAAGTCCTGCTGTAAATAGAGCGTACAAGAAACCATATTTACAAAAAGAGCAAGCAACATTTACTAGAGAAGAATGTGAAGAGATGATAGAATTTGCTATCAATCAACACAACAGGAATGCAGGACAAATAAGTATGGTTCTTGGTTTTATATTCATGGCACTATTCGCCGATGGTCTGTTTAGAACACTGGGACTAATTCCTCCTTTCTTAGGTATTGATGTAAGTATTGTGCAGGAGGTTGTAGATAAATTGAAAGAAGAAGTTCTGAGACAGATGTGACTTCAGACCAAGTATTACTTTTAGTGATATTAATTTCAGTTTTATCTTTAATCTTTCAAGGTTATGCTATAATAACTGAGAGTTATGGTTATAAAAATGAAGTACGTTACAAAAAACGTGCTGAAAAACTTCGCAAACAAATGGAAAAAATTATTCATGCGAATGGACGTTTTACAAAAGAGGATTAATAGAGTGAAGATGGCAGAAACGATTGACAAAGCCATAAAAGAATACTATGATAGTAAAGATATGCCTGTACCACAGTGGAGACAAGAAACAAATCCACAGTGGTGGGTAGACTACCTTCGTGAATTAGGATTAGATGCAAATAATAGACCATTTTCTGAGTGAAGACGATTTTGAATGGATCTTCTTAGAAGTAAATGCACATGATAGAGGATGGCATCCTTCTGAAATTTTGTCTGCCTCTTATATTTCTGGATGTCTTAGAGATAAAGGAAGATTAATACTTGATCCTTTACAAAATTTACAATTTTGTTTTAAGTTAAAGGGAGATGAACAGTATATTCAACCTCTACTTAAAAAATTAGGTGCTAAGAAAATAGAAAGAATTAAAGTTAACATGACTTTAAATACTAACAAGCATGTACATCATGGATTTCATGTAGATTTTGCAGATGATTGGATGGGTACTAATCCATGGCCATGTAAAACTGCTATCTTTTATATCAATAGTAATAACGGTTATACAGAATTTGAAGAGACTGGAGAGAAAGTATTAAGTGTAGCAAACCGTGTCTGTATTTTTGACAATGGTCTTCAGCACGCAGGAGTAACAACCACTGATACTATTAATCGTATTGTAATGAACCTAAATTACTACACAGAAGAAGATTCATATAACGAGAATAAATAGTATTACTTGAGAAATAAACATGTCTGCTCAGTGGTATAAAGAGCAACCTAGTAATAGGAACTTCTTAAATCCAATTGGTTTCCTCCTTAAACTGGAAAAGTTTGAGGGGGTAGATTTCTTTTGCCAATCAGCAAACGTCCCTGATCTTGCCATGCCATCAATTGAAGTAGGAAGTCCTTTTAGAGGTTTGCCTATTATACCTGGTGGTGGTATTACTTTTGGAGATTTGACTGTACGTTTTATTGTAGATGAAGATTTAAAAAATTATTACTCTGTGCATAAGTGGATGCGTGATAATGGTAATGCAGATCAAATGGCAAGGACTACACCTGAGAATGATATCTATACAGACGGACAACTACACATAGTTACCTCTCAATACAACCCAGCATTCATTGTAGAATTTAGAGATTTATTCCCTGTATCACTGACAAATTTGCAATTTGATGCTACAATAAGTGATGTGGAGTATATAACTGCGGAGGTCACATTTAAACACCAGCAGTTCTTCATTCGTGATAAAGATATGAAATCTATATGAATTTTGAAACTCTTCATAATAAATTTGAAAAATTAAGAGAAGACTGGGCAGAAGATAGTGCTGTTGATTTTCAATTTAAAAATAAACAATACAGTGCTGATCTAGGGCAACTTGCATTAGACATCCCTTTCCAACACAATAAATACTTAAACCATTACACTGACATATCTCAAATAAAAACTTCTTTAGAGTTTGAAATTCGTAAATTAGTTAAAGATAAACGTGAGTATTATTCTGGTGAAGCGGATGCTAAAACGTATGCTGCTAAACCATTTGGATCTCATATAAAAACAACTGAAAAGATGAAGGTCTATCTAGAATCTGATGATGAGATCATCAACCTAGAAGCAAAGATCAAGTATCTAGAACAGATGTTATACTTTATAGATCAAGTTATGAAGCAAATATCAAATAGAGGTTTTCAAATTAAGAGTGCCATTGAGTGGGAGAAATTTGTCAATGGACAGTGATGACACAACTCAGCATAAAAAAGAAGAATGAAGTTTACCTTCAAATTTTTTCTAAAGAACCTCACGTCCATCAGGAACTAGCAGATTACTTCACGTTTGAAGTACCAGAAGCAAAATATTTAAAGAAGAACCCAAGATACAAATACTGGGATGGAACTATTCGTCTGTACTCACCAAAGACAGGAGAACTTTACCATGGTTTGAGAAAACATTTACAAACATGGGCAGATGAAAAACAATATAGTATACAGTATGAAAAGAATGATTGGTACGGAGACATCGTAGACGATAATAAATTTGTTTCTCTTCCTGCTGTCAAAGTATTCATGGATAAGATCTCTACAATAAAACCTAGAGACTATCAATACAATGCAGTCTACGAAGCACTCAAGACCAATCGTAAGTTACTTCTATCTCCTACGGGATCTGGTAAATCCCTCATGATCTACTCCATAGTCAGATACTATGCTGCCACCGCAAAGAAGATACTTATAGTCGTCCCAACTACATCCCTCGTTGAGCAGATGGTCAATGATTTTATTTCTTACGGGTGGAATGCTGACGACTTTGTTCATAAGATTTACTCTGGTAAAGATAAGACTACTGATAAACCCATTATAATATCAACTTGGCAATCTATCTACAAATTTCCTAAGAGATATTTTGATGATATAGATTGTGTAATTGGTGATGAAGCACACCTCTTTAAATCAAAGTCATTGACAGGTATCATGACTAAGTTACACAATGCTAAGTATAGGTTTGGATTTACTGGGACACTTGATGGTAGTAAAACACACAAATGGGTATTGGAAGGATTGTTTGGTGACTGCGAAAGAGTTACCAAAACAGATGATTTAATTAAATCAGGTTTCTTGTCTAAGTTTAGAATAAAAGTATTATTGTGTAAACATGCTCCTCAGCATTTCGACACATACCATGATGAGATGGAATATCTCGTAGAACATAAAGGTAGAAATAACCTTATCAAAAATCTAGTCAAAGACATAGAAGGTAACACCCTAGTACTATTTAACTACGTTGAAAAACATGGGGAACCACTTTACGAGTTAATAAATAGTAATGTAGATCCTTCGCGCAAATTGTTTTTTGTGCACGGTGGCACCGACGTAGAGGATAGAGAAGAAGTTCGTCAAATTACTGAGACGGAAGACAATGCTATAATAATAGCATCTTATGGAACATTCTCTACAGGTATCAATATTAAAAGACTTCACAATATAATCTTTGCATCTCCTAGTAAATCTAGAATTCGCAACCTTCAATCTATAGGACGTGTTCTAAGGAAAGGAAAAGGTAAAGATATTGCAACCTTATACGATATCGCTGACGACATTGGTGGTCAGAATTACACACTCAAACACTTGAATGAGAGAGTAACCATTTATAATGAAGAGAATTTTAAGTATGAGGTTATAAGAGTAAACCTTAGAGCAAACTAATATGGAAGAAGAATTTTACGCAACAATTAAATTAGTATCAGGCGAAGAGATTATATCTAAAGTAGTCTATCTTCCTGATGAAGACAAAGTTATGTTGGACAAACCAATGTTAGTGGAAGGTGCAAGACAAAGAAATGGTCAAGTAGAGATAGCTGGTTTCGCTTTGAAGGAATGGATGTCGGCGACGTTTGAGGACATGTTTATTATTGATAGAAACTCTATCATAACTATGTCAGAGTTAGATGAGAATATTAAAAATTTTTATGAGATGACGCTCACCAGAGTAGAAGGAGCAAAATCTTTAATTGGAAGAGCAAATAAATTACCTAGATCATCTGGATATCTAGGTTCAGTAAAGGAAGTGAAGAAGTCTCTAGAGGATCTATTTAAAAAGAGTTAGTATGCCTTTGAACCTCTACAAGGTTATTGTACTAAGATTTGTAATCTTTGTCAAGCCCCCTTTACAAAACCTATTTTGCGTGCTACACTAGTATCATGAAAGATAGTTATAATAATGGCAGCGGTAATGGCTAGAAAAGTCACTAGGAAGAAAACCGAATACTATGTCAACAACAAGGAGTTCCTTGCTGCTGTCATAAAATTGCGAGATTTTTTCTTAGAAGGCAAACAACTAGGACATGAAACTCATGTTGTTTCTATCAATTATTATAGAAATCATAAAGATAGAAGAACTGCTATAGAATTCAGAAAATGTTATGAATACCTAGGTAGTTGTTTTTCTAAGATTGCTACACACTTATCATACAAACCAAACTTTGTCAATTACATGTTCCGCGAGGACATGATTTGCGATGGTGTTGAAAACTGTATCCAATACATTCTCAACTTCGACCCAGAAAAATCTAAAAACCCTTTTGCTTATTTTACTCAGATCATTTACTATGCATTCTTGCGTAGGATCCAGAAAGAAAAGAAGCAACTGGAAATTAAACAAAGAGTTTTAGAAAAGTCAGGATATGAAGAAGTAATGCACACTGACAGCTATGATGGTAGTATGTCAGGTATGAACGCTTCTGCATCTGATATGGGAAGTATCAAAGAAAACATTGAAACTAAAATGAACCGATGAAACTTAAAAGCTCAGAAACACCTAAACCAACTGAAAATAACGAACAACTATTACAACGTTTTTCTAAAAGAACTGCTCAACTAACTGCTAGGGCAGCAGAACTACAAGAAGCGTTTGATGAATATAATAGAATTCAAAAGGACTTAGCAAGATTAGAAGGTTCTGTTCAAGCAGTAGAGTATATTGCTTACGGTAAAATGCCAGGTGATGGCAACCATGATAAGTTTAAGGATCATAAACCACATTAAATGCTAGGTCCAATGATGAATGATATATTACTTCATTCATCCTCGTATCTAGATTTAAACCTATGAAAAAACTATTATTAGTATTCCTTATAATGGGATCGATTTTACCTTCCGTAGAGGCATTTGGTGTTTCTCCAGAGGGTATTCCGAAAAGACCAAGAAACTTTTCACCCGAAGGTAGACCAAGAACAAGGAAACCAAGATGTAAAACAAATGGCAAGGTGACGGTATGTACAATGCCAAGACCTCGCAAATGTACTCGTTTTAGACCTTGTATTCCAAGAGGTTACTACCGTCCTAGTCCACCAAGAGTAATTCCTATGAGATGAAATTAACTCAAGAATTAATTGACAAAATCCAAGAAGCAATGCTACACACCAAAAAGGATGGCACTGTTAACTGGAAAGATGGAGATGAGATTGAGGTAAATTTAGCAGGGACATTTGCTGCTGATAGATTTATTGTTATTAAAAACAAAACAAAAGATCCAGTAGTCTCTGCTGCACCTCACCCTAACTTTGATTACGAAAAAAAAGAATGGAAAAAAGATGAAGATAGCACTAATAACTGATCAGCATCTTGATGGACGCAAGGGCAACCTAGCGTTCTGGAATTACTTCCAGAAATTTTATGATGACATATTTTTTCCAACTCTTGAGAAAGAAGGTATCACCACGATTATTGATTTGGGTGATACCTTTGACAATCGAAAGTCTATGGACTATAATACTTTTAACCGTGTTGACAATAATTATTTCAAACGGTTAGTAGATTATGATGTACATATGCTTTTAGGTAATCATTGTACCTACTATAAAAACACTAACTCAATTAATTCACCAGAACTTCTTTTAGAAAAATACGATAACATTAAAATTTACGTTGAACCCAAGCATATAAAACTTGGAAGTAAAAAGTTCTTAATGATGCCTTGGATTAACTCAGGTAACAAAGAACAATGTCTAAAGTATATTAATGAAAGTGAAGCAGAAATCATGTGCGGTCACCTTGAGTGCGATGGTTTTGAGGTCACACCTGGTATGAGGTTTGATGGAGGTTTTAAAGTATCTGACTTTAAGAACTTTAAACGTGTTTGGTCTGGACATTTTCACATGAAATCAAAACATGGTAATGTTCAATACCTAGGCAACCCATACCAGATGTTCTGGAATGATTATAAAGACACTCGTGGATTTCATATCTACGATACTGAAAGCGATAGACTTAAGTTTGTCAGAAATCCGTACGAAATCTTTGAGAAGATCTTCTACGATGATGCCAAGTACGACTACAACAAATCAGATGTGTCTAATTATAAAGACAAGTTCATCAAGATTATTGTTGAAGAGAAACGAGACTACCAAATGTTTGAGACATTGGTTGATCGTCTTTACAACGTAGGTGCTCATGATGTTAAAATTGTTGAGACTTTAGTTGATGCAGACAACATTGATGATGCAGACTTAGAAACAAAAGATACTATGACACTACTCAATGAATATATTGATGAAGTGGATGTATCTGTAGACAAATCTAATCTAAAGACTTTGATGAGGTCGCTATATATTGAGAGTTGTAACGTAGTCTAATGTTCGTCCTTACCATAGAAAACCATCCAGAAGGGGTATTTTCTGTGCATAATGAAGTAGAGGATCGTATCATTCCTATATGGACAGAAAAAGAAGATGCTGAAAGATATTTGATGATGATCGAACTTGATCCAGATTATCCAAGAATGCAGGTTGTGGAAATGGAAGATCATGTTATAATAGGTGCATGTCAGGATCGCGCCCAAAGATTTTCTATTATTACTCCTGACGATTTTTTAATACCCCCTGATGATATTGAAGATATTAAATGATTATATTTGAAAAAATCCGTTGGAAAAACTTTTTATCAACTGGAAATGTTTTTAGTGAAATAGATCTTGAAGCATCTAGAACAAATTTAATCGTTGGAAACAACGGAGCAGGTAAGAGTACAATTTTAGATGCTCTTACTTTTTCTTTGTTCGGTAAACCGTTCCGTAAAATTAGTAAGAGTATGTTGATCAACAGTATCAACGAAAAAGATTGTCTTGCTGAGATTGAGTTTCGTATTGGTAAGGTGGAGTATAAGGTTGTTCGTGGTATGAAACCTACAAAACTAGAGATATATTGTAATGGTGTGCTGTGGGATAAAGAGAGTTCAGTAAACGAACAGCAAAAGAATTTTGAGAACACTGTTCTTAAAATGAATTATAAGTCATTCACACAGATTGTTGTGTTGGGATCATCTACTTTTGTCCCATTCATGAAATTGCCTGGTGCACAACGACGTGATATTATTGAAGACATCTTAGATATTCAAGTATTTTCTACTATGAATGTTCTTCTTAAAGATAAAATGAGAGAGAACAATGTAGAGATACGTGACGTAGATTATGAATTACATTTATTAAAAGATAAGATAGAGTTGCAGAAGCAACACATGTTGTCTCTACAACAAAGAACTCAAGATGAAATTGATCGTAAGCAGGAAAAGATAAACGAGTATAAAAATACAGAACTCCAAGGTGCTGAAGAAGTAACAATTTTAACAGAACAAATCGGAAAACTTAATAAAGAAATGCTAGAGTATTCAAAGTCTAGTGAAAAATTAACTAAGTTAAACACATACCTTATTAAGTTGACACATAAGTTGAACACATGCAAGAAGGAACATGAGTTTTTCGAGTCCAATCATGTGTGCCCAACGTGTACTCAGGAACTATCAGAAGAGTTTCGTAATGAAAAGATAGAGGCAGGACAATCTAAGGTTGATGAGATGAATGTTGGGTATGAGGATTTACAAAGTGCTATCAAAGAAGAAGAAAATAGATTTGCTAAATTTACAGAGTTGTCTACTGAAGTAAACAATATCAATACAACAATTTCTCAAACCAATTTTCAATTGATGACAATTAGAAAACAAGTAGAATCATTACAAGATGAGATTAAAGAACTAGCAGGAGATAACATTGATAAGAAAGCAGAGTATCAAAAATTACAACTTCTTATCAATTCTAAAAAAGATTTTAGTAAACAACATGCTGCATTACAAGAAGATCGTGATATCCTGACAACAGCAGGACAACTACTCAGGGATAATGGGATAAAGACTAGGATTATCAAAACTTATCTTCCTACAATGAATAAGTTAATTAACGAATTCTTACAAAGGATGGAGTTTTATGTCAATTTTACCCTTGATGAGAACTTTGAAGAAATAATTAAGAGTAGATATAGGGATGTATTTTCATATGATTCGTTCAGCGAAGGAGAAAAAGCTCGCATTGATATTGCTCTTCTGCTCACTTGGCGTAGTATTGCTAAGCTTAAGAATAGCGTCGATACTAATTTACTTATCTTAGATGAGATATTTGATGGATCTCTTGACCAATCAGGTACATCTGATCTAGGATGGATCTTGAGAAACTTTGATGAAAAGACAAAAGTATTTGTTATTAGTCATAAACAAGGTATGGATGACAAATTTGATAGAACTATTACAGTAGAGAAAAATAAAAACTATTCTACATTGGTGGAGACAGTTAACGAAGTGACACATGGACTGGTTGGCTAATTAAATTTATCTGTTATGATGTGTATAACAACAAAGCAAACACATGTCAAACAAAGAAATCAAAGGTAACCTCGCTAGACTTCTCGCTACTGAGAACCTTATCGTAGAACATCGTAACACACAAACAGCAATGTTTGATGTAGATCGTCGTGTCCTTACTCTTCCAACATGGGACAAAGCATCTGACATTGTGTTTGACTTGCTTGTAGGTCATGAGGTAGGACATGCATTGTTTACACCTAACGAAGATTGGACAGAAGATACTGATGCTCCTAAAGATTTTATCAATGTTATTGAGGATGCTCGTATTGAAAAACTTATGAAGCGTAAGTATCCTGGTCTTAAGAAATCTTTTTCTGGTGGTTATAAAGAATTAAATGACATGGACTTCTTTTCTATCCTAGATCAAGATCTCAGTGAGTTTAATCTTATTGACCGTATCAATCTACACTTCAAGATTGGTGCTAGTGCACTAATTCCATTCTCTATTGAAGAAAAAGTCTTTGTTGCTCGTGCTGACCTTGCTGAAACTTTTGAAGAAGTTCTTCAGATTGCATCTGACATATATCAGTTTTCTAAAAATGAGGTTGTTGACAAACTTGAAATTCCTGTTCTACCTAATGCTGAAGAAGGTGTTCAACCACCAACTACAGAAACAGAACAATCTACTGAGCAATCTGAAGATGGTGTTGGAGAACCAGATCCACAACAACCTCAAGCAGGTACTAACAATGCAGGTAAGATTGAGAATGAAGATGATGACGTAGAAGATGATGACTTTGATGATTATGGAGATGAAGGTGGAGAGACTTCTGAAACACAAAATTCTTTCGATCGTGCTTCTGAGAAATTATCTACACGTCAGACATCTAATCCAGTTTATGTTGAAATTCCTAAAAAAGTTGACCTAGATAATTACGTTGTTAACTGGGATATAGTTCATGATTGGATTGATCAGCATGCAGATGATGAAAAACTTTATGAGGTTGTTGACAATGCATATGCAGAATTTCGTAAGCAATCACAGAAAGAGGTAAATTATCTTGTTAAAGAATTTGAGTGTCGTAAGTCTGCTGACGCTTATGCTCGTGCAGGTCAATCTAAGACTGGTGTGCTTGATACTTCAAAGTTACATACTTATCGTTATAACGAAGACCTCTTCAAAAAAATGACCGTATTACCTGATGGTAAAAATCATGGTCTTTTGTTTTTACTTGATTGGTCTGGTTCTATGGCAAATGAAATTCTTGCTACTGTAAAACAAGTAATCAACTTAAGTGCTTTTTGTAAGAAAGTTCAAATTCCATTTGAAGTTTATGCATTCACAAATGATTGGATTATGGCAGAACGTGCAATGCAAAATACTGCAGGTAATGATGATTTTTATATACCTAATAGTTATGATTATACAGGTATTGAAAAGGATACTGTTTATCTTCACAAAGATTACTTTCATTTGGTAAATGTAGTATCATCTCGTTCTAATGGTAAAGACTTTGAGCGTATGTGTAAGAACCTATTTCGTGAAGCACATTACTACAGAAACTACTCAGGATACAGACAAACACCAGGTCTTTCACTTTCTGGAACTCCTTTGAATGAAGCAGTTATCATGATGAACTACATCATCCCTGAGTTCAAACAACAGAATGATTTACAAAAAGTAAATCTTTGCATCTTATCTGATGGCGAAAGTTGCACTATTGGTTATGGTCATGAAATGTATCTTGATTATGAAGATAAGCATGTTATCCGTCCTCGTCGTATAGATTGGGATGTAGTACTTCGTGATCGTATGACTGGTCGTACATATGAGCAGTTTGATCATGACAATGTAACTAACATTTTTATCAGACAATTACGTCATCGTAATCCTGATGTTAATGTTATTGGTTTTCGTATTCTTGCAGGTTCTTGTCTTTCTAGTTTTGTTGGAAAGTATGCATCTTATGAAAATTATACAGAAGTACAAAAACAATGGAAGAAAGAGAAGTCTGCAATCATTCCTAACCCAACTGGATTTACTGCTCTCTATGCTATCTCTAACAAATCTCTAGATAGCGAAGTAGAATTTGATGTTGAGAGTGGATCAAAGAAAGCAGACATTTCTAGAGCATTCAAAAAAATGCTTAAGAACAAATCCACTAACAAGAAAATGCTCAATTCATTCATTGAGTATGTCACTTAAATTAGTGGCACACATGGGGTCGCAATTGACCCCATAACATATTACAATAAACTCATACAACACAACACACATTACATCATGCCTTTTGAACCTGTTCCTGTTACAACCCAAGACTTAGTTACATACCTTTCCGATAAGGTTGGTACCGAAGTAAACACTAAGCAACTCTTTGAAGCGTCTGAGCACTTCAACTGTTCTCTTGCTACTGTCAAGAAAAGACTTAAGCAATACAAACAAGGTATTGGTAAGTGGAACCTCACACTTCAAGAAAAACTTGAGCAAACTTATCAAGCACCTTCTGCAGTTCCTGCTATCAAACAAAATCTCATCCCTAGCAAAGATGGTAACTTTGTTCCTTTTGGTAACTTCACTGACGTAAAGAAGATTATCAGATCTAAAATTTTCTACCCTACATTCATTACAGGATTGTCAGGTAATGGTAAAACATTCTCTGTGGAACAGGCATGTGCCGATCTAAATAGAGAATTAATTCGTGTCAACATTACAATCGAAACAGATGAGGATGATCTCATCGGTGGTTTCAGACTTGTTGATGGAAACACAGTATGGCACAACGGTCCTGTAGTAGAAGCACTCCAAAGAGGTGCAATACTATTACTTGACGAGGTTGACCTAGCATCTAACAAGATCTTATGTTTACAATCTATTCTTGAGGGTAAAGGTATTTTCTTGAAAAAGACTGGTACTTATGTTGAACCTTCTGCAGGTTTCAATATCATTGCTACTGCAAACACCAAAGGTAAAGGTAGTGACGATGGTAGGTTCATTGGTACTAACGTTCTTAACGAAGCGTTCCTTGAGAGATTTGCTTTGACATTCGAGCAAGAGTATCCTACTCCTAAGACAGAGCAAAAAATACTTGAAAAAGTTGCTGTTGCTCTTGGTAAAAAAGATGTCGAGTTTTGCACTAATCTTGCTAACTGGGCAGACATCATCCGTAGAACATTCAACGATGGTGGTATTGATGAGGTTATCTCTACTCGTAGACTTGTACACATCATGCGTGCATTTGCTATCTGGGGTGATCGCATGAAAGCAATCAAGGTTTGTGTCAATCGTTTTGATGACGAAACAAAACAATCATTCTTAGAATTGTATGATAAGATTGATGCAGGAGTTGACCTAAACAAAGAGGAAGATGACGAAACCGTTTGATGGATATCTCGGACACATCCTCCGTCTCAAAGACGGTAGGAGTGTTCGCATCATTGGAGATGGAGGAGATGAGTGGAAGGCAACACATAAGATAAATGTGATTGACCTTGACGGAAATGAATTTCAATGCTATCATGGTGACATAGATCATGTATGGAGTAAGAATTGAAATACAATGAGCAAGAGATCCTTGACGAGATCTCTGACTACATCTCCAATACCTATGGTGCACACTATAGTCAGAGTGATGGGTTTCAAACCCTTGATCTTATTGATGCTATCGGTGATGCAGAAGCATTCTGTAGGTCTAACATATTAAAATATGCTTCACGATATGACAAGAAGGGTACAGCAAAAAAAGACATCTTTAAAGTTGTTCACTACGCAGTATTACTTCTACATTTTCACAATAAATCTACATCATGAGTAAAGTTACTTTATCCGAACAAACACTTGACGTTCTCAAGAATTTTTCTAGTATCAATTCATCCATTGTATTCAGAGAAGGTTCTACAGTTAGAACAATTTCTAATGCAGAAAACATCCTTGCAAAATTTACAGGAGAAGAATTCTTTCCTACAGACTTTGCAATCTATGACCTTAGTCAATTCTTAGGTGGTCTTTCTTTATTCAATGATCCACAACTAGAATTTACAAGTAAAGATTTTGTAAACATTAAAGGTGGACGCAACTCTGCCAAGTATTATTTTTCTGATCCTGAGATCACATTGAAGAGTGCTCCAGAAAGAAATGTAAATTTTCCTGGTGCTGACATTCAGTTTGATTTAACTGCTGATGATCTTCTATCACTTCGTAAAGCATCAGCAGTATATGGACTTCCTGATCTTACAATTTATTCAGAAGAAGGATCAGGTAATATCAAAATTATCTTGCGTGATAAAGAGAATGACACAAGCAATACCTATGACATTACCGTGAGTGGTAATTGCACTGGCACCTTTAGTCTTGATCTCAAGATAGATAACATCCGTGTTCTACCAGGTGATTACACTGTTAAAGTATCTAAGTCCTTGATTTCTGAGTGGAAACACAGTACAATTAATTTGACATATTATGTTGCCTTAGAACCTTGAATATATTTGTAACTGATCCAAGTCCAACAAAATCTGCTCAGGTATTACCTGACAAACACATTGTCAAGATGCCACTAGAGACATGTCAAATGTTATCTATTGTTGCATCAGAGAAATGGGGTCATGGTTTCGGTACATTACCTAAGTTAGATGGTACACCATACAAAACAGACAAGGGTGCATTTCGTAATCATCCTTGCACTATCTGGGCACAGACTAACTTCTATTGGTTAATAGAACATGGTCTTGCATTGTGTGCAGAATATACACACAGGTACAACAAGGTTCATAGTTGTCAGCATACTATTGAATATGCTGATATGATGTTTCCATCCTGCCCACCACCAACATCATTTGTATTTGCAGGTTTTGATCAATTCAAGTATGATACTAGTATTGATATCTTCACCAAGTACAAAAGATACATTGCATCTAAACCTTGGGTTGCTACAAATTATTTGCGTGATCCTTCTCGCAAACCTGATTGGATTTAATTATGAGTAAAGAGTTTTTGTGGGTCGAAAAGTATCGACCTAATAAAGTTAAAGATTGTATTCTTCCTGATAGTATTAAAGAAGTTTTTCAAGGTTTTGTTAATCAAGGAGAACTTCCTAATTTACTTTTGAGTGGCACTGCAGGTGTTGGTAAAACAACTATTGCTAAAGCATTGTGTGAAGAAATTGGTGCTTCTTATATTGTTATCAATGGATCAGATGAAGGACGTTTTCTGGATACTGTTAGAAATCGTGTTAGACAATTTGCTACTACAATCTCTCTGACCTCTGGAGCATCCCACAAGGTCGTTATTATAGATGAAGCAGACAACACAACCAATGATGTGCAACTCTCCCTCAGAACTGCTGTAGAGGAGTTTCATGGGAATTGTCGTTTTATATTTACATGTAATTTTATCAATAAGATTATTGAACCATTACATTCTAGATGTACTGTAGTTGATTTTAGAATTAAACCTGAGCAGGCAACAACATTACAAGGTCAATTTTTTACTCGTCTTATATCCATTCTTAAAAGTGAGAATGTTACTTATGAAGATAGAGTTCTTGCTAAACTTGTAAAACGTTACTATCCAGATTGGAGAAGACTTATCAATGAGTGTCAACGCTATGCTGCCACTGGTAGTATTAGTTCTGCCATTCTTGTAGACGTTGCTGACGTTAACCTTGACACTTTACTTTCTTCTTTAAAGAAAAAAGAATTTACTAATGTTAAGAACTGGGTTGTTCAAAATATGGACAATGATCCTAGTATGGTCATGCGTAAAATTTATGATAGTATCTACAACGTATTGAAACCTCCTTCTATTCCAGAAGCAGTTCTTATCATGGCAAAGTATATGAGAGACATAACACTTGTGCCAGATCAAGAGATTAATTTGTTAGCATGTCTAACAGAAATTATGATGAGTTGTGAATTTAAATGAAAAAAACAACACCAAATAATGTAAAAGAAGCGCACGAAGCACTTTTTCATGCTAGAATGAATTTACCTGATGCAGCTGCTCATTGTGGCATGACGCAGAAACAACTTAAACTAACTTTTCGTGAATACTTGAAGTACCATGCCTCAGACTTTGAAGTCACTAAAAACACCCCTTAGATATCCAGGCGGTAAGAGTAGAGCACTAACTAAACTCTTTCAATATATCCCTGATCTAAAAGATTATACTGATTACCATGAACCTTTTCTTGGTGGTGGTAGTGTAGCATTAGAGGTAACCAAAAGATATCCTCTATTAAATATCTGGGTCAATGATCTTTACGAACCACTGTATAATTTCTGGAAAGAATTACAGGTCAATGGTGAAGAAATTAAAAACATAATTCTTCAACTTAAACAAAGACATCCTGATCATGGTTCAGCAAAACAACTTTTTCTAGATGCCAAAAAGTATCTTGAAAAAGATGTTAAAGAAACTGAAAGAATTCATCGTGCTGTTTCTTTCTTTGTTGTTAACAAATGTAGTTTCTCAGGTCTTACAGAATCAAGTTCATTCTCAAAACAGGCAAGTGATAATAATTTTTCACTAGCATGCATCGAAAGACTTGGAGAATATCAAAAATTAATTAGGAATTGGAAGATTACTAATTTATCATATGAATACCTTCTTAGTGATGTTAAGGAGACATTCATATATCTTGACCCACCTTATGAAATTGGATCTAATCTATATGGTCGTAAAGGTTCAATGCATAAAGGATTTGATCATGATAAGTTTGCTCTTGATTGTGATCGACATATTTCTCCTCAACTTATATCTTATAACTCGTCGCAATTAATTCGCGACAGATTTTATGGATGGACAACTGCAGAATTTTCTCACACTTACACAATGAGAAGTGTGGGTAGTTATAATACAGATCAAGCATCCCGCAAAGAACTAGTCCTTTTAAATTATGAAGTGTGAAGTAAAACTAATTAAGGCAGGAACTGTCTTCACTGAAGAAGTTATTGCTATCGATTACCAAGATGCACGTAAAGTTGCTCTTGCTCGTAATCCTGGCGCTACAATCATAGGTGTCAATGCGAAATTTTAAACTCTGGGAGATTTGGAAATATGCACTCGGATCATTCTCAGACGACAGAACAAAAGAATATGACAATTACGTGGTTGTGGTACGCACTGTTATATTTGTCAGCTATCTTATCACTAACTGCTTTATTATTAGCGGAGTAATCCGTCACTGGAACAATGTACCAACTGAAAGACTACCTATACTCAATCAACCAATCCAAGAAAAACATATTGGATGATGACATAGACGCTGAAAGAAAATATCCTCCTTACATTGTGAACAGATGTCTCAGTTCTTTTACTGATACCATCTTGTATGTCAATGAAATGAACAAGAATTCTCATCTTGAAAAGAAGCTTCAGTATGATTTTTTACTAAATAGTGTGAAGCCAAGGAAACGTTTCTCTCCTTGGGCAAGGAAAGATTCTATTGATTATCTTGATATAGTAAAAGAGTATTATGGTTATAATGACGATAAAGCTCTTCAAGCACTTAGGATACTCACCAAGGATCAATTAGATCATATTAAAAAATTATTGAACAAAGGTGGAAAAAATGAGTGAGATAGAAATTCAGTGGAAGCAAACTGATATGGTAGAGGTGGTTCTTAATGAACCAGATGACTTCCTCAAAGTGAGAGAGACACTAACTAGAATAGGTGTAGCTTCTAGAAAAGAAAGGAAGTTATATCAATCATGTCATATTTTACATAAACAAGGTAAGTACTATATTGTACACTTCAAAGAATTATTTGCATTAGATGGAAAGAATACAAATCTTTCTTTGAATGATATACAACGTCGTAATCGTATTATTCAACTTTTAGTTGATTGGGGTTTAATTGTCATTAGTTCTATAAGTAAAGAAAAGATAATAGATCTTGCTCCCTTAAATCAAATTAAAGTGCTATCATACAAAGAGAAGGGCGAATGGACGCTTGAGAGTAAGTATAATATTGGACGAAAGAAATTGAGTACAGATGAATGAGATTGATAATATATTAGATAGTGCATACTGTAGATGTATATACAATAAAGAAGAAAAAGCAGAAAAACATTTATACCGTTGGAAAAGTTGGGAGGGTAATACACCTTTTGCACCAGTATACGATGTGCCAATATGGTTAGATGATATTGATAGTAGTCTTTTAGATCCTTTAGTTCAATCTATGGTTGAAAATAATCATGGCAACTATAGAGAAAACTGGCAAGAATATAATATTTTTAAATGGGAATATCCTTGTTTAAAAAAATTGAGAGAGGAAGTCTATAGAGTTTATAAAGATTATATGAAAGCATTGCATTTGCAACCAGAACTTCCTGAGAGTTTATGGATTAAAGGATGGGCGGTCTTTCTAGAACCAGATGAAGAAATAGAATTGCACTGTCATTCGTATCATGAAAATTCATACCTTAGTGCAAACATTAGTTTTGCAGAAGGAACAACCACTGATTATGTTATACCACACTTAACAACATATTATGGATCATGGAAATGTTCAAACAAAGAAGGAAGAATTACTATGTTTCCATCTTGGGTTGAGCATTCTGTTGAACCTGTAAAAGAAAGAAGATATAGTATTGGATTAGATTTATTTGATTTTAATACAATGGATTACATTTCTAATAATAGAGATCATAATAGTCATGAACAAAACACTATACTAGAAGCAATACGATTAGCGTAAACCGTAATGCTGATGAGGGTTCTTACTACCCTACCTTTTATAAGGTTCGGTTATAATTATAAGTGTGATGCCTAAGGGGTCACATGTAAACGTCGCTTTTTTTAGGACAATGGTAACATTTAATTGGGAGACTTATACTCCTTTTACAATCGGTTTAGATGAAACATTCAGTAGACTTGAAGCTCTTGCAGGAACAAGAGACAACTATCCTCCTCACAATGTCGTTAATGGATCTGATGGTAGAACCATATTGGAACTCGCTCTTGCGGGATTTTCAAGAGGAGATATTCAAGTGGAGACAGAACGGAATGTTCTAACCGTTTCAGCAAACAAATCTTCTAAGGAAGAAAAACAATATCAACATAAAGGTATTTCACAGAGATCTTTTTCAAAGAACTGGCAAATGTCAGATGATGTTGAAGTTGAGAAAGTAGATTTTGAAGATGGTCTATTAACAATCACTCTGAAAAAAGAACTACCAGAAAAACAAAAAAGAAAGAAACATTTTTAAATAAACATGGGCACTTGACGGTGCCCTTTTTTGATGTTATACTATAGTGTAAAATAAAATCACCATGGCAATTCAAGTTATTACATTAAGAACTGGTGAGAGGATCATTACTGATTTAAAAGAAATCTTTGATGGTCCTAAAGATAACCAGAAAGGTGTTTGTCTCATGATGGAAGAACCATATGTTCTTGACATGGTGGGTGACACTCCTCAGTATCTTGCTGAGGAATATCAAATGGAATACAAGGTTAAGTTCAGTAAGTGGAACCCATATTCTACCGATTGGCAGTTTAAACTACCATATGATTGTGTTATGACAATCAGTGAACCAGAACCAAATCTAAAAAAGAACTACGAAAGTAAAATTGCACAAAAAAAGGAATTAGAAGATGACACAAGAAATGCTGAAGACTAATCATAGTGTACGTGTGGTAACATTAACCACTGCTGAACGTGTACTTGCATTATTTGGCGACATTCGTGAAGAAGAAGATGGTAAAGTTGTAGGGTATCGTCTGCTCTATCCTTTCATTCTTACTCTAGGAGATCCTAATGATGATGGAACTATTCCTATTCAGTATTCACGTTTCTGTCCATACTCTCCTATCGAAGAACACCGTTTAGGTGGAGAACATATCATAAGTGTTGTGTTTCCTGATACTGGTATTCTTGATAACTATGTTGCCAAATTAAAAGAATTTGGTATGACAGAAGAACAAATTTTTTACCCTGAGGAGACTAATGGAGATAACAGCGAACCTGCTGAAACTGCAGAGTGAATGGATCGTCGCTCAGGTTGAACCAGTAGAGGGAGAAACTCTACCAGGTGATCCTGATGTTTGGCTAATCGAACCTTATGTGGTAGACTATGAAGGTCAACTATGTCCATGGGCAGAACATTCATCTGAACGTGAGTTCAATGTTAGATCTTCTGACTTATTGGTAGTTACTAATCCAAGCAAGGCAATCCTTGCTCGTTATATTGAATGTCTTGAATGAAGTTTTACACTAGTGTAGAGCAAGCAGGCAATCGTCTGCTCGTACGTGGTTATGAAAATGGTAATCGTTTCAACGTCAGGGTTCCTTTTAATCCTACGTTGTTTTTGCCTACAAAAAAATATTCTGAATGGAAAACACTAGAAGGAGAATGGGTAGAACCACATAAGTTTGGTTCTATATCTGAAGCAAAAGAATTTGTAAAACAATATAAAGAAGTTCCTGACTTTGAAATCCATGGCAACTCTCGTTTCTTATATCAATACATCGCTGAGAAACATCCTGAGTTTATAAAATTTGATAGCAGTAAAATACGTGTCTTTAATATTGACATTGAGACTGCTGCTGAAAATGGTTTTCCTGACATTGAAAGTGCTGATCAGGAAATTCTTGCTATTAGTATCAAGGATAGTTTTTCTGGTCGCATCACAGTTTGGGGTGCTCGTCCATTTGATAATAAAGATCCCATGGTGGATTACATGCATTTCAGATCAGAAGAAAGCATGTTAGGAGCATTCCTTGAATATTGGCAAGCAAATTATCCTGATGTTGTTACAGGATGGAATGTACAGTTGTTTGATATGCCATACATTAACAACCGTATTAATCGTATCATGGGTGAGAAGTTTACTAAACTTCTTTCTCCATGGAAACTAGTTTCTAGTCGTGAAATTTTTATCAAGGGTAGAAAACAATTTGCTATTGACACACTTGGCATCTCTACTCTTGATTACCTAGAGTTATATAAAAAGTTTACTTACACAAACCAAGAGAGTTATCGCCTTGATCATATTTGTAATGTAGAACTAGGAGAAAAGAAACTAGATCACTCTGAGTATGATACATTCAAAGAGTTTTATGAAAAGAACTGGCAAAAGTTTATTGAGTATAACATCCATGACGTTCGTCTAGTTGATAAACTAGATGACAAGATGAAATTGATTGAACTCGCATATACCATGGCATATGATGCTAAGGTCAATTATGAAGATGTGTTTAGTCAAGTTCGTATGTGGGACAACTACATTTACAATGAATTAAATAAACGCAAGATTGCAATCCCTCCCAAAAAAGAGGCAACTAAATCTGAGAAATATGCAGGTGCTTATGTCAAAGAACCAATTCCTGGTTTCTATGACTGGGTGGTTTCATTTGACCTTAATAGTCTGTACCCTCATCTTATTATGCAGTATAATATTTCTCCAGAAACTTTACAGGATACCAGACACTCAACTGCAACCGTTGATAAAATTCTTGAAAAGCAAGTAGAGATTGATGGTGAGTTTGCTGTTTGTGCTAATGGTGCACAGTACAGCAAAGATGAGCATGGATTTCTTCCTGAGATGATGCAGAAGATGTATGATAGTCGTGTCATTTTTAAGAAGAAAATGATTGAGGCAAAGAAACAGTATGAAAAAACTCCTACTGTTGAACTCATGAAAGAGATTGCGAGATGTAACAATATTCAGATGGCAAAAAAGATTTCTTTGAACTCTGCTTATGGTGCAATCGGTAATGAGCACTTCCGTTATTATCGTCTTGCAAATGCAGAAGCTATTACTTTGTCAGGTCAGGTTTCTATTAGGTGGATTGAAAATTCCATGAACGAGTACCTAAATAAATTGCTTTCCACTAAGAAGGAGGATTATGTCATTGCATCCGACACTGACAGCATCTATCTTAATCTCGGACCTCTTGTTAATAAATTTTTTAGTAATAAGTCTGGCGACAAAGCAACGGTTGTTTCCTTACTTGACAAAATCTGTCAAGAAAAATTGGAACCTTTTATTGAACGTTCGTATCAAGAACTTGCGTCGTATGTTTCAGCGTATGACCAAAAGATGAGCATGAAGCGAGAGAACATCGCTGACAGAGGTATATGGACTGCCAAAAAGAGATACATATTAAATGTATGGGACTCAGAAGGAGTTAGATATAAAGAACCCAAGATGAAAATTATGGGTTTAGAAACTGCAAGGAGTTCTACTCCTGCATATTTTAGGGATAAATTGTATGCAGCATTTAAAATTATTATCGGCAAGACAAATGATGAACTTATCAATTTTATCAATGTTGTCCGAACAGAAACCAAAGAACGACCCTACGAAGAAGTCGCCTTTCCCAGAGGAGTTAACAACCTTGCCAAGTACCGTCACCCAACGGAAATCTATCAAAAAGGAACCCCCATTGCAGTAAGGGGTGCTTTGTTGTATAATCATTATGTAAAGAAATACAATATAGAAAACAAACATCCTCTCATTCAAGAAGGTGAGAAGGTCAAGTTCATGTATCTTAGAACACCAAACCCACTACATGAAAACATCATTAGTTTCTTTGGTGAGTTGCCAAAGGAGTTTGGTATTCAAAAGTATGTTGACTATCAAACACAATTTGAGAAGAGTTTCTTGGAACCTCTCAAAAATGTGCTACAATGTATTGGGTGGCAACATGAAAAAACAATTTCAATTAGCAATTTTTTTGAATAATTATGTACAATTTTATGAGGATTAATTAATGGGATTTCTTGATACCGTAATTAAAGATAGTGGAAATGAGTTTGCTGGTTTAGTTAGTGAAGGAGTTGCTGCAGGTGATATTACTGATTACGTTGACACTGGCAGTTATATTTTCAATGCCTTAGTTAGTGGTTCTTTGTATGGAGGTCTTCCTGCCAACAAAGTTACTGCACTTGCAGGAGAGAGTAGCACAGGTAAAACATTTTTTGCCTTGAGTGTTGTTCGTAATTTTCTAGAAGCAAATCCTAAAGGAGGAGTTATATACTTCGAGACAGAATCTGCTATCTCAAAAGAGATGATTGAGTCTCGTGGTATTGATAGTAAACGTATGGTTCTGTTTCCTGTAGCTACTATTGAAGAGTTTAGAACACAGGCATGTAGAATACTTGACAAGTATCTTAAGGAACCTAAGGACAAACGTGAACCTATGATGTTTGTTCTTGACAGTCTTGGTATGTTATCTACATCTAAAGAGATGGAAGATGTTGCTAATGACAAACAAGTTAGAGACATGACTAAATCACAACTAATCAAAGGTGCGTTTCGTGTTCTAACATTAAAACTAGGACAAGCACAAGTACCAATGCTTGTCACAAATCATACATATGATGTAATAGGATCATATATTCCTACAAAAGAAATGGGTGGTGGCACAGGACTTAAGTATGCTGCATCAACCATCATTTATCTTACCAAGAGTAAAGAACGTGACAGTAAGAAAGAAGTTGTAGGAAATATTATAAAGTGTGAAGCTAAAAAATCTCGTTTAACAGTGGAGGGTAGTAAAATTGCAACACGTTTATTTTTTGACGAACGCGGACTTGACAAGTATTACGGACTATTGGAGTTGGGTGAACAGTATGGGGTCTTCCAAAGGGTGGGCAATAGGATTCGCATTGGTGAATCTTCTGTTTATCCTTCTGCTATTCTTACCAGTCCAGACAAATACTTCACCGAAGAAGTAATGGAAAAACTAGAGGAGGCAGCTAAGAAGGAGTTTAGTTATGGAGGTTGATAAAATTTTATTTGGCGATTGTCGTGAAACTTTAAAAGAGTTTGATGGCACGGTCAGAACTTGTGTAACATCTCCACCATATTATGGACTACGCGACTATGGAACTGCCACTTGGATAGGAGGAGATCCTAATTGTGATCATAGAAAAAAAGGTAAGCAAGGTTCAAATTGTATTACTGGTCATAAAAATGCTGACATCATGGGTGGTGTTGGAGATTACATATATAAAACTGTTTGCCCTAAGTGTGGTGCAATCAGGCAAGATAGTCAAATTGGATTGGAAGAAACTCCAGAAGAGTATATTGACAATCTTGTTTCTGTGTTTAGATCAGTGCGTGATTCACTAACTGATGATGGAACTTGTTGGGTAAATTTAGGAGATAGTTATTACAACTATAGACCTGGTAAAGGTCAATCTTATCCTAAACAATCAGTGAGTAAAACGAAACAAGATTTGCCAGAACAATGCAATAAACGAGGAAATAAATTAGAAGGATTAAAAGAAAAAGATTTAATCGGAATACCTTGGATGTTCGCATTTGCAATGAGGGCAGATGGGTGGTATCTAAGACAGGATATTATATGGCATAAACCAAATCCAATGCCAGAAAGTGTGAGAGATAGGTGTACTAAATCTCATGAATATATATTTTTGTTTAGTAAAAATAGAAAATACTATTACGACAATGAAGCAATCAAAGAACCCGTCAAACAAGATTGGGGAACAAGAGACAGAAAAAACGGAAAATACCACAAAGAAGGAACAGGACTTCAACCACATAGCGGACTTACAAAAAGCTATACAACAAAGAATAAACGATCTGTCTGGACAGTAACTACAAAACCATACAAGGGAGCACACTTCGCAGTATTTCCAACTGACTTAATAGAACCATGTATTAAAGCAGGAAGTGAAGAGGGAGACGTAGTTCTAGATCCATTCATGGGATCAGGAACTACAGCTGTTGTTGCAAAATCGTTAGGAAGACATTACATTGGTTGCGAATTGAATGAAGAGTATGGTAAACTACAACAAAAGAGATTGAGTGAAAAATCTTTTGCGAGGTTAAAATTTGATGAGTGAACGCATTGAAGAAACTATCCTACGTAACCTCATATATAATGAGGAATATTATCGGAAGGTAGTCCCTTTTCTAAAAGAAGAATATTATGAGACTTACCATGAAAGAGTTATCTTTGAGGAGATTGCTGACTTCGCTGCGAAGTATGACAAGATCCCTACTAAAGAGGTTCTCACAATTAATATCCAAAATAGAACAGACCTTACAGAAGAGACAGTCCAAAATTCATTACAGGGAATAAATTCCTTAACTGATGAATGGGTTGACTATGAATGGTTGTTAGATGCAACGGAGAAGTGGTGTCAAGATCGTGCTATATACTTAGCACTTATGAAATCAATTCAAGTTGCAGACGGACAAGATAAAAAAATATCAAAAGATGCTATACCTAGTATTTTACAAGAAGCACTAGCAGTTTCATTTGATGAACATATCGGACATGACTACATTGAACAATCATCAGACAGATACGAATTCTACCACAGGAAAGAAGAAAAAATCCCATTTGATTTGGAAAAGTTTAACTTCATTACCAAAGGTGGTCTCAGTAACAAAACTCTCAATGTCGCTCTTGCTGGTACGGGTGTCGGGAAGTCTTTATTCATGTGCCATGTTGCTGGTTCCGCGCTCACTCAGGGGTACAACGTTCTCTACATTACATGTGAAATGGCAGAGGAGAAGATTGCTGAACGAATTGACGCAAATCTTCTAAACGTAAGTGTAAAAGATATTGTAGAACTACCAGAAGTTCTATTCTCTAGTAAAGTAAACGAGATCGCTCAAAAAACTAGAGGTAAACTTATCATCAAGGAGTATCCAACAGCGTCTGCACATGCAGGACATTTCAAGGCACTCCTAAGCGATCTCAAATTAAAAAAAGATTTTAAACCAGATCTTATATTCATTGATTATTTAAATATATGTGCAAGTGTGAGGTACAAAGGTGCAGTTGTTAACTCGTATACCTATGTTAAAGCGATTGCTGAGGAGCTTCGGGGTCTTGCTGTGGAATGTAATGTACCTATTGTCTCTGCTACTCAAACTACTCGTAGCGGGTATGGTAACTCTGATCCCGATCTTACTGACACTAGTGAGTCTTTTGGTCTCCCTGCCACTGCTGATTTTATGTTTGCCCTTATATCTACTGAGGAGCTCGAGCAACAAGGTCGCATCTTGGTCAAACAACTTAAAAACAGATACTCAGACCTCGTTACCTCAAGAAAATTCATGGTGGGAATTGACAGATCAAAAATGAGACTGTATGATGTTGCAGAAGACGCATCTGAAATTAACATACAAGATGAAGAGGTAGGAGAAACCTTACAACAATTCTCAAAAACACAAACCCGTTTATCAAAATTTGCAGAATGGAACGTATGATAGATTTCAATAAGTATCAGTCTTTTGTGGCAGAAGTCACATCTGATGCATCAACAAACTTCGTTGACTTCGTTGATCGTATTGGAGAGTTAGACCGTGAAGGTGCTAACATTGAACGTCTCCTCACTAGTGGTGTTGGAATAAATGCTGAGGGTGGTGAGTTTCTTGAGATCATTAAGAAGATGATCTTCCAAGGAAAACCATGGGACGAAGATAATAAAGAGCATCTTATTATAGAGTTAGGTGATATTATGTGGTACGTAGCAAACGCTTGTATGGCACTTGATATTGATATGAAAGACGTCCTACAGATCAATATGAGTAAACTAGCAAAAAGATATCCTAAAGGAACTTTTGATATCTATCTTTCAGAAAATAGAAAAGCAAACGATAGGTAATGTCTCCTATAGTTATTGATAATTATGTTTCTTTTAATTCCTTTCAAACATTAAAGAAAGGTTTTATGGGAAGTGAGTTTCCTTGGTTTTATAATCCTCATGTCTTAACTGCAGCAGGAGAAGATGAAGATAATCAAGGTTATCAATTTACAAATCTTCTTTATAGACAAAATCACGGACCTATTTCAGAGGGATATAATTTTATAATTCCAATCTTACAGAAGTTAGATACACCAAACATTATTATTAGAGCAAAGATAAATTTAAATCCAAGAGATAATAAACACACTATGCTAGGTGGTTATCATACAGACCATCCTTTTAATAATGCAAAGACAGCAATATACTATGTAAATACTAATGACGGATGGACAGAGTTTGAGACAGGAGAAGTAGTAGAATCAGTTGAAAATAGAATAGTTATATTTGATAGTAATATTAAACATGTTGGATATAGTTGTACTGACGAAAAAACAAGAGTGGTACTGAATATTAATTACCTCCCTCTAAATAGTTAGACGGGAGGTTTTTTCATGAAAGCAGGAGATTTTTTCAGAAACGGTGGAAGGTATCTTGATCGCATGGATACCTTTTTTGATAAAGCTTTAAATCGTAATGGAAAAGTAAACCGCTTCTCAACAGACATTGGTACTGTTGAAGTGGCAGGATTTACTGTCACTTGTAAAAGTGCAGGTAAACACACAACTAGACCTTATCAAGATTTTCGTGAGATAAAAGGAAATGCTAGTAAAGAATTTTCTGCGAAGATGTTATTTGATGAGGTGTGTAGGCAAGGTTTTCGTGGTAGAAATGGTATTGAGTTTACGTGTAATATTGCTGGTGATGGTATACCTCGCAGTGTAAGTAGTAGAGATGTTTACTTAGATCTAGAAGACTTTACAAAAACTGGTGAGTTTGGTGGACAAGTTAAAGGTGGTACGAAAGTTAATATGGGTAATGTGTATGAGAATGATCTTACTCAAGCACTAATTGATCATTGTTCTGGTAAGAAACCTAAAAAATATCAGGATCATGTTAGCAAAATAGTTGAAGCTATGGTCAAGAAATATGGAGAGGCACCTACTCAAGCTTTAGGTGAGGGTGGTAAAAACCAAGCACGTCCTCTTAAGAAAAAAGGTAATAATATTATTATCTCTGCAGGTGGTTCTACTGCTACTAATGAAATTGGATCTACCCTTACAGATATTACATTGACAGTTGCTGGTAAACCAGTATATCTTTCAGTTAAATTTGGAAGCACACTATCATTTTTTAATTGTGGTATTAAAGGTACAGGTAAAGATAAACTTAATTTATTTCCAGAAGCAAGTTTAATAGCAGGTGAAGTACCTGATGATGGTCAGGAATATCTTGAGATGTTTGGTATAGATCAACAAAAATTTATAGATGTGTTTGCTAATTATGGCAAGGTTACTGGTACTACAGTTGATAATCATATTGAACATACTACTCTATCTCCTAGTGGCAAAAAAGCATTACAAGAAATGATCAAGAGTGGTGTTGGTTATGGTTATTGGATGGTTCATTATACTGGTTCAAAATTAGAATGTTATGAAATTGATAAAGAGTATATGAACAAAGCTGCATCTCTTGTTGGGAACACAGTTGAGATAAATTATGGTGGTGCAGGTGGTAGAGGTAAAAGAATTGATATGATATTTGAAACTAAATCTTATGATTTCAAATTTAATATTAGAAACAAACAAGGTGGTGTATATCCTACTCACAGCAATGGAGATTACTATAAGAAGTAATGGCAAACGTTAAGCAACTAAAACATCTAGAACATCTTGAAGATGAAATGCTCAACTATGGAGTTGAGGGTTGTAAAGCTGCTGTGTCATTTTTAGAAGAACTTAAAAAAATGTTAGGTCATCAGGAAAGCACTGGGTTCATGCAAACTAAATGGGATGGAGCACCCTCTGTTGTATGTGGTACAGATCCACAGACAGGGATGTTTTTTGTTGGCACCAAGTCTGTGTTTAATAAAAATGATCCTAAATTTTGTTATAGCGAAGAACAAATTGATGGTTGGTATGAAGGTGACCTTGCAGAAAAACTTAAATTTTCTCTTCGTTATTTTTCTACTCTTGACATTCAAGGTGTGGTGCAAGGTGATCTTTTATTCACATCAGACATTAGGAGGGAAAGAATAAATGGAGAAGAATTGTATACTTTCAGACCCAACACAATTACTTACGCTATTCCTACTACTCATTCTATTGGAAGAGCAGCTAGCAGAGCAAAAATTGGGGTAGTATTCCATACTCACTACACAGGTGATGCAATTGCTGATATGCAAGCAAGAGCTGGTGCTAAAATAAATGGATCTGAAGATGTATTGGTAGTTAAGAATGATACACCCATGCATCGTGTTGGACTTTCTAGAGCAGAAATGAATACATTTGACAGACACGTGTCAAAAATAGAAAGTATGTGTAGGTCTTGCGGTGATTTCTTGGATGAACTAGTCAGTGAAACTGGTACAACAGGTGATGCTAAGTTTCATATTGCTTCTTATCTCAAACAGTTTTTCAACAATGAAATAAAAAATGCTCGTAGTATTGGTAACATAGATGAAGCAATGTATAACATGCTGAATTTTTATGAAGAAAAAACAAATAAAGAACTTGCAAAAATTAAGACAATTGCAAATTTAACTAAGAAAAGAAATCTTGTATATGGTAGTCAATTGTATGTTGAAAAGAATAAGGACAAGTTTAAAGCGATGCTGTCATTGTATCGAGAACTGCAAACAGTAAAGCAAATGGTTATAGATAAACTTGATCACTTGGAAGAGTTCAGAACATACGTTCAAACAGACAAAGGATATAAGGTCACAACTCCTGAGGGATATGTACTTCATAAAGATGGTAGTATGATTAAGTTTGTTAATCGCTTAGAGTTTGCATATAACAACTTCACTTTACAGAAGCAATGGCGTTAAATTGTAATAAATGCTACTTTACATTTGGTAGGTTCCAACCACCTACCACAGGTCATGCTGAGAATTTTAGAGGAGTAAAGTCAGCTGCAGGTCGTGATGATTATCGTATATACATTTCACAGTCTGTAGATAATAAAGGTAGCAATCCATTACCACCTGATAGAAAACTATATTATATGAATAAGATGTTCCCAGAACACAAAGGAAAAATCTTTTCAGGTCCTAGAGATCCAGTTGCTATTATGCAAGATCTAATGTTAGGTGGATATAATGAGGTAGTATTTTTAGTAGGTTCCGACAGGGTTTCTGCCATGCAGTGGTTACATAAATATAATGGAACTGAGTTTTCATTCAGAACAATTGATATTCAATCTTCTGGAAGTAGAGATGCTGATGGTGATACCTTTGCCATTTCTGGAACTAAGATGAGACGTGCAGCGCACTCTGAAGACTTTAAAACATTTCGTTCTGGAATTCCAAGAGCATTAAATGATCGTGAATGTCGCGCTCTTATGCAAGAGATTAAAAATGCGCTACCTAAAAATTATAAATGAAAGATTTTAAGACACTAAGAGAAGAAGCACTGCGTCAACAGCAAAGACAACAAGAAGTCTTTAAAGAAGGTGATGCTGTCATGTCATCCCGCACAGGAGACAAAGGACACATTCATAGAGTTGGTGGCAACTATGCAATTGTAATATCAGAGCATGGTAATATGTTTCGTGAGTGGATTAAGAACATTAGAACTATAAATAATACGAGAAGAACCTCCTTTTAAACGATGAAGTATCAAAAACCTGTAAATACTGTAGAAAATAATGACGAGTTCTCGTCAGCATTGATGGAATCTTTTAAGAATTGGCAAGATGGCGACACTTTCCAAGGTACAGAGATGCCTGATCTTCATGAAGCACCCTTTGATGGTATGATGCCTCAGTCACATGGTGCTGAGATTGAAGATACTACCAAGAAAAAGAAAGGTCCTAAGAAAGAAGGACCTAAAGCACAACTTGCTACCAAAGAAGAGTACGAAGTTCTTGAGCGTGAAGAATATGAAATTGACGGAGAGATTTGGGTTCTAGAAAAAAGACTTTATGCAGTAGAAGGTAGTATGGAGACTGCACGTAAGAATGTTGGTGCATCTACTTGTTGGAAAGGATATAAAGCAAAAGGCACCAAGACAAAAGGTGGTAAGACTGTTCCTAATTGTGTAAAAGAAGAGGAAGTAGTAGCAGAGCATCATCAAAAAGATAAAGATGGTAATACAATTCCACACGAAGGAGAGGAATTAGAAGAAGGAAAGAAAGGTTTATATGATAACATCCATGCTAAGAGAAAGAGAGGTGGTACTCCTGCAAAACCAGGCAGTAAGAACTATCCTGCACCTGATGCATTCAAGAAAGCAGCAAAAACTGCTAAGGAAGAGGTAGAACTAACAGAGAAAAAACTAGATCCAGTTGGTAAAGAGGACAAGGACATTGACAATGATGGAGATCATGATAAGTCAGACAAGTACCTAATTGCTAGACGCAAGAAGGTAAGCAAAATCCTTGCAATGAAAAAGAAAAAATGAAACCTTTCAAACAATTCCGAGAGGAATGTGAGTGTAAGGACAAAGAACGAAAGACCAAATCTAAATCTAAAAAGAAAGGTCAAGTAGAAGTTATGCCAAGTATTCCTGATGGACAGAAAGGTATGACTACAAAAGTCAATAACGCAGAAAGTTATGAACCACACTCAGAAGTTATTAATGAAAAGTCAGTCTCAAAGTCCCAACAAAGATTCTTCGGGATGGTTAGACAAGCTCAAAAAACGGGTGAGAAAAAAGCTACCTCACCTGAGGTTGCCAGAGTTGCTTCCAGCATAAAGATGAAGGATGCAAAAAAGTTTGCATCTACTAAACATAAAGGATTACCAGAGAAGAAAGTAAAGAAAGAATCATTTGAGTCGGGTGTAATGAAAGCGAGGAGATATCATAGGGTAGGAAAACTCATGTCCTTCAAGGATTTTATGAAGATCATGGGTGATATTTTAGGGGAGTGGGAAAAGTAATAAATAGAAGAACACATATTATGGATTAATACCATGTTTTCGTTTTTACTTCCACTTGCAACAAAAATAATTTCTGATGCAGTAAGCAAGATTCCTGACAATGAGGAACTTGGAGAAAAATTAATAGATATTTGCTTAGTTATCCTAGGTAAGGCAGTTAAACTGACCAAAACTGATATGGATGACAAGCTACTTGAAACTGTCAAGTCTGCTATAGCAGCAAAGGAATAGTCCTTTTTATAAATAAACCATAGAACACAAGCTTAGAAAAAGATGTCACTTATTGGAACAACGGATGCAGCTGCATTCTCACAAAGTATTGGTGTCACTAACGGTGATGCCACTGTAACAAAGAACGCTGCTGACACCGTTGTCGGTGGTGATGTACTTTCAATTTCTGGTGTTAACTACATTGTTAAGACCGTTACTAGTACAACTAGTATTGAACTACACAAAGCATATGCTGGAGCAACTGCAACAGTTGCTAATACTGCTGTAATTAAAAGAACTCCTCCAAAACAGGTTGCAGAATTTGTAATCTTAGGTGGAGATTCTAATAGTTACGAACTAATTTTTGCTGATGCTACTGAGGGTTCTCTTGCTGAGAGTAAGTCTCGTGGTATTAGTAATCCTGGTTGGTGGGTATATAGAACTTATACTGATCATGCAGGTAACACACGTCATAAGGCAGAATGTGTAGCAGCACTTACAGTTGCTTCTGGCACATCTGGTGACATGGCTGATGATACTATCGCTGCTGATGTTGCATCTGCTGTTACTATCACAGGTCAACCTGGCAACTCTGAATCATCTTCTGGCGCAGGAACATTCGCAGTTACTACAAGTACAACTGGTACACCTGGTACACTTGCATATGTTTGGCAACGTCAGAAAGCTGGAACTAAGCGTTGGGTTAACGTTAGTGCATCACTTGACACAGGTATCACATACGCTGACTTCACTACTGCAACTCTTGCATACAGTGGACTTGGTGGTGCTACACTAGATGGATACAATTACAGAGTTAAGATCACCTCTGCTAATGGTACTGAAGAAGTTATCACTAATGGAGCTGCAACTCTAACATTCGGATCATAATGAATGAACATTGCTGAATTGACGCCAGATAACTGGTTATTTTTCGCTATTCAAAATTACAATAACCCGTCGTCTGTCACCTATGCTGACTTTGAAGAAGACATAAAACGCTTCAAATATATCAAACGTTTGCTAAGGAGATATGAGACTACGGGAGAATTGAAGACTCATCTCATATTAAATCATGTGATTGTGTTATACAATGTATTTGGCGAAGCAGCAACTCCGCTGCTTTTTTATAAAACAGAAGCAACATACTGGTCTCAAATGAAGGCATTCATGTTGTTTCTAAATAGATTACCACTCACACTAAACGAGGATGTTGACGAGGAATGTCTAAAAGAACTGAACCTAATCTAAATGAAATGATTAATTCTGCTGGCGATGGTTCTGGTTTACAGTTGCCACCAGCATTTGTTATGGTAAATCCTAAACAACATCGTAGGTACAAGAAAAATAATGAGACAATTGATGGGCGCACTAAAGGTGCCCGCTCTCTTTTTGATCGTATTCAACGTAGAAAAATGAAAGAAGACACAAATGTAACTGAAGCTCTATCTACTGACACTGAGAGAGCACAAAAGCAAATCACACAAACGAAGAAACTTAATCGTTCTAAGGAGCTTCAGAAAAAGCGTGGTGAAGCAAAATCAAAGATGATGAATAAAACCAAAGAGATGGATGTTCTTATGAAAGCTCGTCTCTCTGACTTCAAAAAGAAGGCAGCAACACAAACTAAAAAATTAAAACGTGAGGATACTGAAGTGACTAAAAAAATTATGACTGAAAATCAAGATGTAATTCAAGTTGCGCTAGATGTAGCAACTTCTGAACTTAACCCACAAGGCGAGGGTTCATTCGCCAAGATCCAGTTCTCAGACGGTGCGGTACAGAACTTGGACAACTACTCTGCAAAGAGAATTGCTGCATGTTATGCACAATTAGATGATACACATAAGCAACAGTTTCAATATATGCTGAACAAAGATGCTGCTACTTATCAATCTGCACTAGATTTTGCTGTCAGAAATGTCTAGAGATGTCAGAAATTAACACAGCAATACTAGAAAGACTAGAAAAAGTAGTTGACACACTTCAAGAAAACTCTATGAAGATGGGTCAGCTACTCGCTGTGCATAATGAAAAATTAGACAAACAAGATAAAATAGATGAAGTTCTATTTGAAAAACTAGATAGACTATCTGCTGATGTTAATAGAGAGACAGATTTAATAAAGAAGGGATGCGAGAGGGATATAAGGTTAGTAGATGATAGACTACGTGTAATGGAGAAAAAGATGTGGACAATAGCAGGAGCACTGTCTGTTATTTGTTTTTTTGTTTCAGCACCAGGTCAATCACTTATTAGAAACTTGACAGAACAGACACCTAGTGTTAGTATGTTGGAAGTTGTAATGCCAGTCATTGAGCTTTCTTGATGTAAAGTATATAAATTTAATATCCCCTCGTCTTACTCTTTTCACTAAGAAGAAGGTAGATCTGTTTAATTTCAGATGTCCTTACTGTGGTGACAGTCAGAAAAGAAAGAATAAGGCAAGGGGATATTTGTTTAAGATTAAAAATAATTTTACATATAAATGTCACAATTGTGGTGTTGGTAGATCTCTTGCGAACTTCTTAAAAGATCATGATCATCTTCTCTATGAACAATATATTATGGAGAAATTTAAAGAAGGTAGCACTGGCAAGGGAACTGCTACACCCAATCCAAAATTCAAATTTCCAGAACCGAAATTTGTTAAAAGAGATACCGATCTTGAGAAGATTTCTGACCTAAATATTTTTCACCCAGCACGTGCCTATCTCGAAAAACGAAGTATCAAAAATCTAGATTACTTTTACTATTGTCCAAAGTTTAAAGAATGGACAAACAAACAAAAGAAGACTTTTGATACTGCAAGACAGGATAGTCCACGTATTATCATCCCTTTTAAAGACAAACAAGGTAACCTCTTTGGATATCAAGGCAGATCTCTTGCTCCTAAAGCAAAGATGAGATACATCACGATCATGCTAGATGAGGCACAACCCAAGATCTTTGGACTGGATAGAATTAACACAGATGAAACAATCTACATCGTCGAAGGACCGTTCGACTCGACCTTCATTAAAAACTCGGTTGCTATGTGCGGTTCCGATATTGATATTAGGTCGTTTGGTTGGAGCGATTATATTTACGTTTATGATAACGAACCTCGTAACAGAGAAATCGTTGAAAGAATCGACAAGACCATTAGTCGAGGAGATAAGGTAGTCATCTGGCCAAAAAACATACAGCAAAAGGACATAAATGACATGTATCTTGCTGGACATGATGTACAAAAGATGGTAGAATCAAATGTATATCAAAAATTAAGTGCAACCCTAAAATTTAAAGACTGGAAGAAAGTATGACAAACGGAGTTGGAATTAAAGTAAAGAAACGTAATGGCGCTGTAGAGGCGCTCAACCTAGAGAAAATCCATAAAGTAGTAGAAGAGGCATGTGAAGGTTTAGGAAGTGGTGTGAGTGCCTCACAGATCGAAATGAGTTCGGGTCTGCAGTTCTTTGACGGTATCGAAACTAAAGATATCCAAGAGATTCTTGTACGTTCTGCTAGTGATCTTATTAGTCTTGAAAATCCTAACTATCAATTTGCTGCAGCACGTTTACTTTTGTATGGAGTTAACAAACAAGTGTTTGGTGATTGGAAAAAAGGTTTCCCATCTGTACTAGATCATTGTCGTAAATGTGTTGAAAAGAAGGTATATGATAGTGAAATTATTGGTAAGTATACATACGAAGAGTGGGCAAAATTTAACTCATGGATTGACCATGAGCGTGACTATTTGTTCACTTATGCTGGTCTTCGCCAAGTCGTAGACAAGTATCTAATTCAAGATCGCAGTTGTGGAGAGGTGTATGAAACACCTCAATATATGTACATGATGATTGCTGTCACATTGTTCCAAAACTACCCTAGTGATACTAGGTTAGATTATATCCAACGTTATTATAATGCCATTTCCAAACACAAGATCAACATACCGACCCCCATCATGGGCGGTGTCAGGACACCCCTTAGACAATTTGCTAGCTGCGTGCTTGTTGACAGCGATGACACCCTCGATAGCATCTTTAGTAGTGATATGGCTATTGGGAGGTATGTTGCTCAAAGGGCAGGCATCGGTATTAACGCAGGTAGGATCCGTGGGATCAACAGTAAAATCAGGGGTGGAGAAGTACAGCATACAGGTGTTGTCCCTTTCCTCAAAAAGTTTGAAGCAACTGTCAGATGTTGCACTCAAAATGGCATCAGAGGTGGAAGCGCGACAGTCCACTTCCCAATCTGGCACCAAGAAATAGAGGACATTCTAGTTCTCAAAAACAACAAAGGTACAGAAGACAACAGAGTAAGAAAACTTGATTACTCAATTCAAATCAGTGCTTTATTTTATCAAAGATTTATTGACAATGAACAAATTACATTATTTTCTCCTCACGATGTCCCTAACCTTTATGACAGTTTTGGGTCTCCAGAATTTGATGACTTATATCGAACTTACGAGAGTGATGAATCTATCCCCAAGACTAGGATAGGTGCTCAAGAATTACTTCTTGATCTATTGAAAGAGAGAGCAGAAACTGGTCGTCTTTATATCATGAATATTGACCATTGTAATGAACACTCGTCTTTTAAAGACAAAGTAACTATGAGTAATCTCTGTCAAGAAATTACTTTACCGACAACACCTTTGCAACACATAGATGATCCAAATGGTGAAATTGCTTTATGTATTCTTTCTGCCATTAATGTTGGTAAACTTAAAAAGTTAGATGATCTTGAAAATCTATGTGACTTGGCAGTTCGTGGTCTTGAAGAGTTGATTGATTATCAAGAGTACCCTGTCGAAGCAGCAAAATTGAGTACCCTAAACCGTAGGTCATTGGGTGTTGGTTATATTGGTCTAGCACACTACTTAGCAAAACAAGGAGAGAACTATGACAATCCAAGAGCATGGAAACTCGTCCACGAGTTATCTGAAGCTTTCCAATATTACTTGCTCAAGTCGAGCAACACCCTCGCGAAAGAAAAGGGCAAGTGTGGATATTTCAATCGCACCAAGTATGCAGACGGTATCCTCCCAATCGACACTTACAAGCGTGATATTGATGAATTCTGTGGCACAGAATTAAATTATGATTGGGATACTTTACGCAATGACATCAAAGAGTTCGGGTTACGACACTCAACATTGTCAGCACAAATGCCATCGGAGAGCAGTTCCGTTGTGTCTAACGCAACAAACGGAATTGAACCACCTAGAGCATTTTTGTCCACTAAGAAGTCCAAGAAAGGACCTCTTAAGCAGATTGTTCCACAGTTTGGGTCTTTGAAGAACAATTACACATTGTTATGGGATATGAAAAATAATGATGGATATATAAAAATCGTGAGTGCAATGCAAAAGTTCTTTGATCAAGCGATTAGTGGTAACTGGAGTTACAATCCAGAAAATTATGATAACAATGAGGTGCCAGTTTCTGTTATGGCAGGTGATCTTCTAAAAACATATAAGTATGGTTGGAAGACTTCTTATTATCAGAATACATATGATGTCAAGAGTGATGATGAACCATTAACAGAGGAGAAAAAAGAATCAATTCAAGATTTACTTACACAAATATTAGAAACAGAGGAAGAGGATTGTGACAGCTGCAAAATTTAGAACCAACGGAGAACCCATGCGTACTAAAGTTAAAGGAATGACTGTGTTCAATACAGACATTGTTGACAACACAAAACAGAAAATGTTTTTTGGACCTCCACTTGGAGTTCAACGTTATGATAAATTTAAATACCCTATTTTTGATAAATTAACACAAAATCAACTCGGATATTTTTGGAGACCTGAGGAAGTTTCTTTACAAAAAGATCGTGCTGATTATCAGGTATTAAATAAGGCACAAAAACACATATTTACTAGCAATCTCAAGTATCAGATCCTCTTGGACAGTGTACAAGGTCGTGGTCCTGGCATGGCATTCATGCCTTATTGCAGTTTACCTGAGTTAGAAGGGTGCATGAACATCTGGCAAACCATGGAGATGGTTCATAGTCGTTCTTACACACATATTATTAAGAATGTATATGCTGATCCTGCTGATGTTTTTGATAAAATTTTAGATGATGAAAAAATTCTTTCAAGAGCACAATCAGTAACTAAAGCATACGACGAGTTCTTACAGGCAGCACAAGAATATGGTTCTGGTAGACTATGGGAGCATCAACTTAATGATGTTCCAATGGCACAGGCAGAACTGTATGAATTAAAGAGAAAATTATACAGAGCAGTGGCAAATGTATACATTTTAGAAGGTATTAGATTTTATGTTTCTTTTGCTTGTTCATTTGCATTTGGTGAACTCAAATTATTAGAGGGTTCAGCAAAAATTATTGGACTTATTGCAAGAGATGAAAGTCAACACATGACAGTTACACAGAATATTCTTAATAACTGGAAGAAAGGTGACGATCCTGATATATTAGAAATTGCTAAGGAAGAAGAAGCAAATGTTTATAACATGTTTAAACAGTGTGTGGACGAAGAAAAATCATGGGCAGAATATCTGTTCAAAGATGGATCTATCATTGGTCTTAATGAAAAACTACTTTCTAAATATGTCGAGTGGACTGCTAATCGTCGTCTTAAATCTATTGGATTAAAACCAGTTTTTGATACTCCTATTAGTAACAATCCATTACCTTGGACAGCACACTGGTTATCTTCTAAAGGTATGCAAGTTGCACCACAAGAAACTGAGGTAGAATCATATCTTATTGGTAGTATTAAACAAGACGTTAAAAAAGATACCTTCGCAGGATTTAAATTATAACTATGGATCTTTGGAAAAATTATAAGGCAACTGTTGCTGAGATTTTTCCAGATATAGAATTTGTTAAGCGACATGCTGAGTGGACTAATAAGAAAGGTGTACACCTAACTGCTGATTTGTATAAAGGTGACCATCTAATTAAGTCAAGACAAGTTGAAATCTGGGATGATAAATCTTGCAGCATCCACAATAACATAATATATCCAAAAACAGGATCAAATCTACCCTGTTTTGGTATGGATCTCATGGGAATGAGTGACAAACGTGTTGTTATTGTGTTCGATTTCCAACATCCAGTAGAAAACTACTTGTTTTATACACCTGACTTGCCTAAAGTAGAAGGAACATATAGATTTTTTGAAGCAGGTAATCATTTTTCTGACAATTTAGTTGTCAGATATTGTAAACCTGATGAGGTAGATGACCACCTGCCTTTGTTTACAAAATATCTACAATATTATAAAAATATGCTGGATGAGCATCAACCAACTGGTAATGATACTTCACAGTATATTGATTTTGATAAGTATATGATAAGACTTGATCCAATCTCTGGATATCTTTCCAGTAGATTTGGTAAAGAACAATCACATAACCTAATCAAAGAATTCTTTTTCAGTTATGCCTAAAATAGAATTTGAACATACTTGGGGTGGAGAAGAAACTACTTTACAAAAAATAAAGAAGTGGATTAAAAAACAAAAACCACCTTTTAATACTATTCTGACATATCTTTTTTCTTACATAGAAAAAATGTATTGGGATGGTAAAGTTCTACAAACTATGGCGGGAGTTGATTTGGAAATTAAAAAATTACATGAACAATGGGAGGAAGATGACAAACAATTCACACCGCACATCGTGGAGACAGGAGTATTTGGAGATGAAGGCTGGTCTATCGAAATTTCAAATCCAATTGTTGAAAGAAGGACCCCATCAATTAGCACAGGCATGGTTACTCCAAGCAATGCACAACGATTACAAAAAAATGAAGGGGATCAAGGAACCTCCATCTCGTGAATCAGGTTATCAGACAACAATGAAGGAGTTTTTTGCTAGATTAGAAAAATGAAAATTATAGATGATGTGATGCCTGTAGTAATGCAGGATCAACTACTTGACATTTGTACAGATCCTAGTTTTCAATGGTCATTTATGCCAGATTCGACCTATGATAAGAGACAGGAAAAAATAGTAGGAGATATGAACAAACCTTCATACCCTTCTATGTCTCATCTAGCGATGAATAAGTTTCAAACAAAAACTAGTACTGCTAATCTCATCGCTGCTCATTGTTTATGTCTTAGTGATAAAGCAGATATCAATCCTTATTTCTTACATCGTATGAGATTTGGATTGTATCTTCCTCTCAAAGATGCTCCACTACATAACAATATGCATGTAGATATAAAGCAACCACACACTGTAATTTTATACTACGTTAACGATGCAGATGGCGATACATTTTTCTTTGATAAGAACAGACAGTGTGTAGATAGAATTACACCTAAAAAAGGAAGAGCAGTTGTGTTTGATGGTTTGACACTTCATGCTAGTTCTATGCCATCTAAAAACTATAGGATTTCTCTTAATCTAGGTTATGCTGATCCTCAACTTTTTATCTCAAACAATAATTCATGGGATTAATAATCGATGATCTTGCCAACATTATTCGCAAGCATCAAAAAACTCTGCCAAATGTAGAACCACTTGATGTTGACGATGAGTTTGCACAGGTGTATAAAACAACTGAAGATGGAGATCTCAGTATCAAGAATGAAATGTATAGTTGTACTGGACTTCGCAAGGTTCATTTAGAAATTGCTAGTCTAGGACCTCTCGATATATTACATTGTATATGGTACCCAGAACCAGATTTCGATCTTCCTATTTTTGGTGCAGATATAGTTGCTACACCAAAAATGATCACCGCTGCAATATGTGATATCTCTCCTGTAGATGGTTTAGAACATCCAATTTATGATGACATTGAAGGTATTAGTGAGTATTATAGTTTCAAACATAACAGAGACATGCCTCAGTGGGGTGACATTTTCTCTCCATACTCTAAGTTTGTTAGAATAGAAGATGAAGAGGAAAGAAAGAATTTTTGTGACATTGTAGATCAATATCTTGATATATTTGCAGGTGCTGTATGGAAATCAACTATGAATTATAATAGAGCAGACGAGAGATACGAAGGACAGTTATATTATTGTGAAAAACAGAGAAAAAACGACAAAACTAGAAAAATTTTAGAGAAATACTTTGGTAGTAAGTGGGCAAACGACTACATTAATAAAGTATTATTTGATGAACCCTAAATATCAAGAGAAGATTATGAAAAAGTGGCAGAGTATACCAACCCTTGGATTTACAAAGGCAGTGTCTTTAATTCTGATGACATCGGTGATCACTATGGGTTCGTCTATTGCATCACAAATACCACCAGTGGCAAGTCCTACATCGGAAGAAAGTACTTCGTGCAAAAGCGAAAACCCAAAGGAGGAAAACGCAGAGTTACAAGCGAATCAAACTGGAAGCAATATTACGGAAGTTCTGACGAACTTAAACAAGACATTAGAAGAGATGGCAAGGATACTTTCAAAAGAGAAATCCTCTCCCTCCACCCAACAATCGGAAGAACAAATTATGAAGAGACAAGACAACTCTTTGTAAACAATGTTTTAACAAAAAAATTGACAGATGGTACTCCCGCCTACTATAATTCAAACATACTTGGACGTTATTACAGAAAGGATTATTTCGATGACTAAAACTTTTACTGGAATTCCTGCTCCTAAATTCTTAACTGATGATCCTTGGTTTGGACCTGCAACTATTTCAGAAGATCAGCAACAATACATGCTTGATGAGTTAGAAAAAGAAAATATCCTTCTTCCCCAAGAAAAAACATCCGAAGAGCTAGACAATATTCACGAAATCATGTATAATTTATCTACAAGATGGAAACGAAGTGGAGGGTCAGAAAAAGTTTGGCAATGAAGTATCATCTTTACGACGAAAATGAGAGATATCAAGGTAAGTTTAACTCTGTTCAAGAGTTAAGAAATTTTTTATGTGATCGTAAGTACAGTATCAGTTGTGATGCAGATCTGTCATGCACATTTGATTACATCAAACATATTAAATGGCATTTTGATATAGAAGAATAGTTGACATTAACCACAAAGTACACTATAATTTAGATATGAAGATTTTTCTAGACACAGCAGTATATTCAGAGATAAAAGATCGTTATGAAACTGGTCTTGTCGCTGGTATTACCACAAATCCTACACTAGTTCGTAAATCTGGTGTAAATTATTATGATTTTATTAGTCAACTCTCCAATGAGTTCTCCTTTGAGAGTATTTCTGCAGAGGTTGATGGAAATAATGCCGATGAAATGATTGAGAATGCTCAACAATATATTAAAATCGGTTCAGAAGTTACAATTAAACTTCCTCTTACTAGAGAAGGTCTCATTGCTTGTAAAGAACTAACTGGCGATGGCATTCAAACTAACGTAACTCTTTGTTTCTCAGTAGCACAGGCAGCAATGGCAGCATTGGCAGGTGCTACATATGTCTCACCATTTGTAGGTCGTCTCAACGACAATTCATTTAGTGGTGTAGAATTAGTACGTGGTATTGCTGATTTGTATTGTACTCAAGATGAAAAAACACAAGTTCTTGCTGCTAGTTTGCGTGATGTACATCATGTATCTAGATGTTTCTTGTACGGTGCTTCTGTAGCAACTCTACCTACTGCAATATTTGATAAGATGTATAATCATGTGTTGACAGACGCAGGTCTTGCTATCTTTGAGAAAGATTTTGAGGCAATGAAATGATTACCATTTACTCTAGAGATGGTTGTCCTTATTGTGAGAAATTTATCTCTATTGTTGAGTTTGAGGAGTTAAATCATGTAGTCTACAAACTAGATAGAGATTTTACTAGAAAAGAATTCTATGAAAAGTTTGGAAAAGGAACTACATTTCCTCAAGTTTTACTTGATGACATAAGATTAGGTGGATGCAAAGAAAGTATTAAATACTTACAAGAGAATAATATATGTTGTCAATGAAAGAGGTAACTATTGCTGAGTTTGAAAGTAATTTTGATGCCTATCAAGATAGGATTGAAGCAGGAGAAAAAATTATGATAGTACAACCAGATGGTAGAAAAGTTGTTGCTGTGCCAGCTAAAGAACTGGAACCCTCGACCGAGCACATGAGCGACGAAGAGTGGTATAATTTATACAGTAATCACTCAGAAGGATCATGAAACTAGAAGTCATCCTAGAACGCTATCCGTACAGATATGTACAGTCTGGCACATTAAAAACTGGTTATCCTGATCTAAGGATACAAAAGTTCAATGAATGGACTAGAAGATACAACGACATGTATCTGCTTGATAGTCAAGCACAACTCGATTGCTGCATCGAAGACCACGAGTATACCAAGTGGTTAGACCCAGATCCAGAGGTAGCAGCATACCCTAGAGATACAGACACAATTACATCCCCTTACACATCATGAGCGTAAAATCAAACGTAGAACGTGCTGAAGAATCAATCCGTAAAGCACTAATTAATGCTCTCGCAGAAGGAGAGGATCACCATCTTACTGAACTATTTGAGATGCTACAAGCATTGATGGATCTTAAAGCAAATATTAATAATACAATTCGCTTTACAGATAATACAGAAGAGTATTATAATAGAGCAAGTGAATTTAATATTGATCTTGGTAACCATGATAATGTCATACAGTTTCCTACTAAACATGGTGGAGACTTAGATGCACTAGACGATATTGTAATTACTACAGACGATAGTCCTGAGACGACTTAAAACTCATCAGTGTGCATGTGTTTAAGGAGGGTTTGTCACCCTCCTTTTTTAATGTCTGTTCTTCACTAAATACTTCTAGCTTATAAAACTGTCTGTTGGACTAGAAGTATGTCGAAGTTACTCGCAAATCAAATTGCTAATTTTGGGGATGATGCTCCTGTTGAAATAAAAGAAGGTCTGAATATTCCTGCTGGTAAACCACTACAAGCAGCAGGATTTGTGGGTAATTCTGGTCAGGTACTAACTTCTACTGGTGCAACTGTCCAGTGGGTGACACCTTTTGATGGAGATTATAATAGTCTTACTGGAAGACCTACCATACCATCAGCACAAATTCAACCAGATTGGAACGCAACTAGCGGTCTTGGTTCAATTTTAAATAAACCAACTGTACCACCATCTAATAGTGTAGTAACTAATGTAGCAGGTTCCGCTTCACTAACATTCAATGCTGCTAATGGTCAGTTTACTTACACACCACCAGATCTTTCTGGTTTTGCTGCTAATACTAACGTTTCTAATTGGGATACAGCATATGGTTGGGGAGATCATGGAACAGAAGGTTATCTAGTTGCAACAAATACAGATAAAACTAACTGGAATACAGCATTTGGATGGGGTGATCATGGTACTGCTGGATATCTAACATCATATACTGAAACATCTACATTTCAGAATGTAATTGACAGAGGTAATACTTGTACAAGTCCTGTCTATGTTACAAATAAATTATATTTTTCTAACGTATTCGCTACACTGGGTGATCTACAGGCAGTCAACGCTACAACATATCATGGTATGTTTGCTCATGCTCATGATACTGGTCATGGTTATTTTGCACACTCTAATGCATGGAAACAATTAATTGACGAAGCATCTTCTATTGATGAACTAGGTGATGTTGATACTACAACTGTCTCTCCATCAGATGGTTACGTTTTAAAATGGGAAGCATCATCTAATTCTTGGAAACCAGCACCTGATCTAGTTGGAACTAGCAATGCTGGTATTACATTAGTAGATCTTTCTGTTAACAATGTAGCAGCTGGAACTCCTTCGTTATCCTATAGTAATACAACTGGTGTATTCACATATACTCCTCCAGATCTCTCTGGTTATCTAACAACAGAAACTGATCCAATCTTTATTAATTCTCCATCTTTTGGAATTACATCTCCTGATATTGCTAACTGGGACACAGCATATGGTTGGGGTAACCATGCTAATGCAGGATATTTAACTACTTTAAGTCTTACTGGTCTTTCTGACGTATCAGTTGACCCAGCAACTCTTACTGCTGGTGATAGTATTATCTGGAGTGGTAGTCAATGGGTAAAAACAACACAACAGTACTTAACAGAAGTCCCTCCTCTAAGTGAAATAGTTGCAGATAATAATAAATGCGAAGTTATATCTAATGGTACTGGTGGTGAAGATGATGGAGAGTTTAAAGTAACATTACAAGATAATACTTCTAATTCTGGTAAAATTTCATTACATCAATATACATCTGGTTCTGTAAATATTACTGAATTAAATCCTTACTCTACTGGTAATATAGCTGCAAGATGTTATCTTAAATTAAATTATTTAACTACAACTAACGCTTGGAGTGCAATATATTTTAACCAACGTGGTGCTTCTACTAGAACTGCTGAGATAAGAGTTCAAGCAGGTTCTTCTATTGCATTCCACGTATTCTCAGGTACTAGTGCTGCTTCAATTACAACTAATGGTATATACACCCAATACAATCTTGCTTGTGCTGGTTCATTAACTGCTGGTGGTCTTACCTATCCAACAACTGATGGGAATAGTGGAGACGTTTTAACCTCGGATGGAAGTGGTGGTGTCATATGGGCAACACCATCAGGAGGTGGCGGTGGTGGCGGTGCTAATGTAAGTGTCTCAGATACTCCTCCTGGCGGTGCAACAGCTGGAGATTTATGGTGGGAAAGTGACACTGGTCGCCTCAAAATTAGATATCAAGACGTAGATAGTGCTCAGTGGGTTGATGCATCTCCTCCATTGGCAGACGCAACTACTATCGGTGCATCTGGAAATGTAAGTATGAAGGCACATATTTTGCCTGATACTAATGCTACACATGATATTGGATCTGCTGAGTATAAGATTAGACATCTATTCTTATCAGACAATACTCTTTATCATGAAGGACCTTTTATTAAAACTGCACAACATGATGCAGGTGGATCAGCACAATCAGCAAGTTATGTTATAACTCTTGCTAAATTGAAAGAAGCATTGAATGCTTCTAGTAGTTTTGATGATTTTAAAAATGCAATCCTAGCAATCACTGACGCTTAATAAATACCAACGGAAGGAGCATCTTAAGAAATGGCAATTAATTTTCCCGATACAACGGGACAACCAACAAACGGTTCATATACTTATAACGTAGCAGGATTAACATATTCATGGGATGGATCTTCTTGGAATGCTGCAGGTGCTGGTGCTACTGCAACTGACTTAACTTTATTGAGTGTCACTACAAACTCTGCAGGTAGTCCAGCGTTAAGTTATGACAGTAACACTGGAGTTTTTTCATATACTCCACCAGATATTTCTAATTTTATTTCATCAGAATCAGATACACTAGCAACAGTAACTGGAAGAGGTGCTACAACATCTACAGCAATAACTTTATCAGCTGCTGGTGAAGCGTTAGTATTAGATGGTAATAATTCACGCATAACACTAGATGGTGGTAATGCATCTGGTGAAATACAAGTTCAAAATCAAGGTAATTCTCGTATTACTTTGAATGGTACTAATGGTATTACAACCACTGATGGTATTGGATTAAAACTTGGGAACTATACTACCAACGGTTGGAGAGCACAGATTAATGGTAGTAGTGGTAATATTATTACAGAAGGATCATTAACTGCTGGATCTATGGTTGTTGGTGGGTTGACTTATCCAACAACTAACGGGAATTCTGGAGATACTCTTACTTCAGATGGATCTGGTAACGTTACATGGCAAACACCAGCTGGATTACAATCAAGAACAACTCCATCAGTAACTCAATCAATTGCTAATGGTGCATCTGCTAATGTTTCCATTACAACTCCTAAAGGATATGCATTATATAAAATTCAAACATCTCATGCTGCATGGGTGACACTATACTCTGATACTTCTAGTAGAACTGCTGACTCTAGTAGATCTGAGTTTACAGATCCTACACCTGGTTCTGGTGTTCTTGCTGAAGTAATTACTGGTGGTTCTGCTACACAACTTATAACTCCTGCCACAATATGTTTTAACTCTTCTGGATCTAATACTACATATGCGAAGGTTGTAAATAAAAGTGGTTCTACAGCAAACGTTATTGTAACTCTCACACTCGTTGGACTAGAGGCTTAACATGTCAGAAAAAATCTATATCGTCACCCTCTATAAGCGTGAAGATTTAGAGGGGTTTTATACAGAGATGGCAGAAAATGGTTTCCGTCTTAGTAAAAAACGTCCTATCAGTAGAAACACACACTACTGGATGACTGAAGAACAAGCACAAGAATTAAAAAAAGATTCTAGAGTATGGGGTGTAGAAGAACTACGTGACATGCCAGTTCGTACACAAGTCAATAGAGAACCTTGGACAAACGTTGGAGATTTTTGGAAAAACGGTCCTGTAAATTCATCTTTAAATGCTAATTTAAAACAATGGGGTCATGTTCATTGTGCAGGAGATACAGCACAAAGAAGAAAAGGAAATTGGGGTGATGGATCTTACAATCCTATTGTAGAATTTGTTAATGATAGTGTTGGAATATTTGATAATGGTAGACATGTTGATGTAGTTATCTGTGATGATCCTATATCATATGATAATGGTGAATGGGAAAGACCATCGGCACCTGGCACTACAAGATTTGTTCAGTATCAATGGTTCAATGAATTGAATACTCTTGTTAATACTATAGATGATGACGGACAAACAGAACCAACAGGAACTATTACATACGGAATTAGTGCAGGGACACCAGAATATCATGGTATTCACGTAGCAGGAACTGCATGTGGTCAATGGTATGGATGGGCAAATGAAGCAAACATTTATAATATAGCAGTTACAGATCCGTGGCCATCAGGACAGCAGGTAGGTGCGTATTTAATTTTTGATTATCTTAGAGCATTTCATCAAAGTAAACCAGTCAATCCTCAAACTGGTAAAAGAAATCCTACTATTTCTAATCACAGTTATGGTGGTATCAGATATCTTAATGAAAATGAAGATCCTCTAAATCTTGCAGACATTGCTGAAGTAGTTTATAGAGGTACATCATATACACCTAGTAGTCCAAATCCAAGTGGTTGGACAGAAGCAGGATTAGAAACTGACTGTGGTATTAGATTTAATTTATCAGAATATCCATCATATAGTTCTTTCATTGCTGCTGATGTACAAGATGCTATTGATGATGGTGTTGTAGTTATTGGAGCTGCTGGTAACGATAATCTTTTAATGGATGTTCCTAGTGGAACTGACTGGGACAATAGAATTCTTATGAGTAATGGTTATGGTACAATCTATTACAATAGAGGTGCGTGGCCGAACAGTCCAGATACTGATGTAATTAATGTTGGTGCATTATCTGATCACTCTGAATTTAGGAGATCAACTTATACTATGTTTGGTCCTGGCATCACAGTGTTTGCTCCTGGTGATGCAATTCTTTCTTCTTATGGTAACACTGGTGGAGGTACTGACACCAAATATCCTGCAGGAAATTATTATGGTTATATCTCAGGTACTAGTATGGCATCACCTCAGGTGTGTGGTGTTGCTGCATGTTTTGCAAATACAAAAAATAGAGTAACCAATAGTGACATTAAATTATACTTACAGAAAACATGTATCGAAGGTGACATGACCTTTGATCTTTCTGGTGGTACTTTTAATGACAACACATGTAGTAAAAATAGTCCTAATAAATATTTGATCGCTTCTTCTTTAAGAGAAACTCTTGGATTTCTTCAAGAGACTAAAGGAGAAAGACCTACTGTTGGATTAGGTTTCCCAAGAGTGTCTTCTTTTAGAGAACCTATTCCTTCTGCTACGTCACAAACATATACATTTACTGTTACTGCTCCTGGTTCTAGTTACTATATTATTACTGGAGCAGATAAGAATGGTGCTGTTAGTGGTAATAATCCAGTAATCACATGTAATGTAGGTGACACTCTTATCTTTAACGTTAGTGTTTCTGGACATCCATTCTGGATCAAAACTGTTCCAGTCACTGGAACTGGTAGTACTGTATCTACAGGTGTAACTGGTAATGGAAGAACTTCTGGTTCAATTATATGGGATACTTCTAGTGCTAATGTAGATGAATACTGGTACATTTGTCAGTATCACAGTGGAATGACAAGAAATATCATTTTAGAAGCACCATAAATAAACCTGAGCACTAGTATCTATTGGCAAAGTTAAATGGCAGATCGTTTCCCATTAATCGTTAATGAAGTTTCTAGGAAGATAGAAGAAATTGTAGCGGGTGATAAATTAGAACTCACTGGTAATGGTATTATTATCAGTGGAGATGCAGGTGCTGGGAAGTATCTGAAGAGTGACGGTTCTACAGTCTTTTGGGAATCTCCTGGCGATGTATACTTAACGCAGTCTCAGACTGTTACAAACAAAACTTTTGAACAATGTGTCATTAATGGTAATGATAATACTGTTGCCAACTTACCAAACACTGCTCTAGTAAACTCAGGTATCACAATCAACGGAGCAACTATTGCTCTAGGTGGTGTTATAACTACACCAAATGATGATACTAAATTTTCTTTAAGTGCAGTAGATGGAATAGATGCTACTGAAAAAAATATTCGTATTACTGGTACTGATACTAGTACCTCTGATGTTATTTTAAAACAAGGTAATAATGTTACCTTAACTAGAAATCAAAATGAAATTGTTATTACATCCAGTTATGTAGATACTGATACTGTTACTTCTATCCAAGCTGCCAGTGGTGGTGCAGCGCAGACAGGTGTTATTAGTATTGCTGGAACTGGATCAACAATTGTATCTCAGGATACATCAACAAAAACTATTACAATCAACTCTTCCTATGTTGATACCATTACCAGATTGAGAGCAGGAACTGGTAACGTATTCAACTCTGGAGACTTTACATTTTTACAAGGTGGTGCAACTACTCTTGCTCAATCAGTAGATGGAAATGGTGATCCAACTATCACAGTCAGTTCTACTGACACTGTTACTAGAATTAAAGGTGGAGGAGCAGGAACACTTACCTCTGGCGACATAACAATTACAGGTGGAGCTAACACTACCGTATCTCAAGCAGGAACTACAGTCACAGTTGAAAGTACAGATACAAACACTGTCACTCAGGTTGCTGCTAACTCTGAGGCACTAAACTCTGGTGACTTTAGAATTCTTCCTGCTGGTGCCACATCTATTAGCACAGCAGTCAACAATGGTGTAAAAGAAATTACGATTAGTTCTGTTAACACTGACAGTGGTGCAGCAGCAACCGCATCTCTTGGTATTCAAAAATCAAATAATGATTTTAGATTAAAAAATGGTGGTAACCTTACTGGTAACACACTGGTTAAATGGGATAGCGGTAATAATCAATTAGCAAACAGTCTTGTTAGTGATAACGGATCTGCAGTTACTATTGGTGGTGACTTAGTTGTTACTGGTACTCAAACAATTTTAGAAACTGCAACTCTAATTGTAGAAGATAATCAAATTGAATTAAGAAAAGGTCAAAGTCTTACTGGTGCAGACGGTGGTGTTCAAGTTAACAGAACCACTGACACTCAAGGATCTGTTATTACATACAACGCACTACAGTGGTATGAGAGTGGTGCATACTGGAGATCATGGGATGGTTCTGTTGAGAAAAGATTTGTAACTGAAACTGACACACAAACTCTTACTAATAAAACTCTTTCATCTCCTATCTTATCAGCACCAACTCTTGGTGCTGCTACTGCAACTAGCATCAATGGTTTAGAAATTACATCAACTGCATCAGCTGTACTTGATATTGCTGCAGACAAAACATTAGATGTCAATAGAGATATTGTTCTTACTTCTGATGACAATGCAAATGCTGTTAACGTAAACTTTAGAAATGGTGGTGATGTAGCGTATAAATCTGATACTCTTGCATCGTTCTCTTCTACTACATCAACTCAAGTTCGTGGTCTAGTTAGTGACACTACTGGTACTGGTAAACTTGTATTCCAAACAAGTCCATTTATTGAGACTGCTATTCAAACTGGATCAGCAACCTTTGGTCTTATTAATGCTACTGCTACAACAATAAACTTTGCAGGTGCTGCAACTGCAATTAATATAGGTGCCTCTACTGGTACTACCACAATCGCTCATGATGTAGTTCTTTCAAAAGATCTTACAGTAGGTGGTACATCTGCTGATACTATCTTACTCAACGGTACAGTCAACATAGAAAATGCTGACCTCTCTATTAGAGGAACAGCAACCGATCCAATGAGAATTGGTAGAGGTAATGGTGCTGTTTCATCTAACACTGGTGTTGGTACTAGAGTTTTAAATTCTGCAAGTTCTGCTGCATTTAATACAGGATTTGGATTTGAAACTTTATTCACTGCAAATAGTGGATCTAGAAACACTGCTGTTGGATACTACGCTTTGAGATCAACAGGAACAGGAGATGACAACGTTGCTGTTGGATCAAATGCTATGCTTGGCAACCTAGGCGGTGAAAAAAATACTGCTATTGGATGTCAATCATTTGCCTCTGCTAATGCTGGTGTTGGAAACCTTGCAATCGGTCACTACGCTGGTTATGGTCAGATTGCAGGTACTGGTAACGTTATCATAGGACCTGCTGATGATGAGAACTCTACTAACGCAACATATGTTCTACCTTCATCTGGTGGTAGTAGACAATTAGTTATTGGTTCTGGAACTGTTGCTTGGATTAGAGGTGACAGCACTGGTAAAGTTACTATAGAAAACAACGCTGAAGTTGGTGGTGATCTATTACTAAAAGGATCTTTAACTGTTGATGGAACTACAACCACAGTCAATACAAATATTTTAAGTGTAGATGATAAAGAGATTACGCTTGGTGATGTAATTGCACAAACATTCACTGCTGCATGTACCAATGGTAGTAACACAATCAGTGCTGTATTCCCAACTGCTGAATTAATTCCTGGTCTTGAAGTTGTTTCTTCGACTGCTGGTATATCAGTTCCTGGCGGTACAGTAATTTCCACAATTACTGGAGATATTATTACGTTATCAAACTCCGTTACTGGAGCAGGAACTGCTACGTTTACAACCCAAGGTGCAGATAATAGTTCTGCAGATCAAGGTGGTATTAGATTAAAAGGAACTACAGACAAGAGAATTTATTACGATAACTCAAGAGCTGATAAGTATTGGGTTATGACTGAGAACCTTGAACTTGCTTTTAATAAGAAACTTGTAATCAATAACCAGTTAGCACTTTCTACAACAACTCTTGGTTCAACTGTTATTAACTCTTCTCTAACATCTGTCGGTACACTAACTGGACTAACAGTTGACGGTGCTATTTCTCTTGGTGGTGTTGTTACTGAGAAAGTATTCAATAGTTATAGTACATCATTAGGTGCATCTGCTGGTACATTAACAGTCAATATCGCAGGTGCTAACACTCTTCTCGGTACACCTACATCAAATGCTATTACAACATGGGCGTTCACTGGAGTTGGGTTAACTAACGGACAGTCTAAAACACTTACTCTTGTTTTAGATGCAAACACTGCTGCTACATACGGTGACGCTTGTACTGTTGATGGAGTAGCAATCAGTACAGGAGTTCAGTGGTCTGGAGGTTCTCCACCAGTCGCAACATCAAACACTGATATTTTGACATTCGTTCTTATCAGAGATAACTCTGGTGTGACTAAAGTATTCGGACAAGGTAACACAGACTTTAGTTAAAAATGCCTGTAGGAATTAGTAGTCCCGCTAGAAACCTTTTTCTTTTAGGTTCTTCGGGAGAAGCATTAGTAACAAACTTTTTTAAATCGATTGATAAGTCATCATCATTCGATGAAGTTTATGTACCTAAAAAAGTTAGATACAGATATAGTGATGACAGTTATATTTTAGCTGGATATGCTCAGGATGGTAATTCAAGAAGATTAAGTTGGGTTGAAAATAGAACTTATGATCCTGACAATGCATCATCAACTGAGGTTTGGCATCATGAACTTGAGAGTTTAGATTTTACATCAAGTAATAATACTAGTACATCACTGTTTGATCTTTGCATTGATGGAAATGGAAATTTATTTGCGGTAGGTGAATCTAATAATACAAGTTGGATTGCAAAATATAATTCTTCTGGTGGATTGCAATGGACATCAACATCAAACAGGGGTTCAGCTGATTATAAAGGTGTTGCATCTGATGGTAATTGTTGTTATGTTACTGGTGAGTTTTCTAGAGTTAGTTTTAGTGAAGCTGAATCAGTTGTTGAAAAATATGATTATAATGGAACTCCATTATGGGGTACAGTAGTAAAGTTTGATGGTGAAGAAGTAAGTTTAAAAGATATTGGAGTTACATCTGATGGTAATGTTATTGCAGTTGGAATTATTAATTTTGACTATGGTTATATGGTTAAACTTGATAGTGGTACTGGTCAAGTTCTCTGGGATAAAACATTTAAAAGTCCTATCTATAGAGGAGGTTTTAGTACTGAACCACAAAATGTTCGTCCTGAGAAATTGTTTATAGATGGTAAAGGACAAATTTATATTATAGGAAGAATTCTTTATGGTGCTGACTATAATAGTTTTTTAATTAAGTGTGATCCAGAAGGTAATATAATTTGGCAAAGAACTGCGGAAGGTTCTGCTAATGAGAGTGTTGAATTTCTTGATATTAGTGCAGAAACAGAAACAGAACAGGTAATAGTTTATGGTAATTTTGAACCAGTGTCTGGTCGTCAATCAGCGATGCTGAGTAAGTATACTAAAGATGGTTCTCTTCTATGGAGAAGAACTATAGAAACTGATGCAAATCCATCTGGTTCTGGTCTAACTGGTACTGGATTTAACTTAGATGCAGATTCATCTTTTTACTACATGACTTTTTGTGATCAACTTCCTAATGGACTTACTGGAGTTCCAGACAGATATACATTCGGAAAAGTAAGTACATCTGGTAATGGTTTAGGTGACTTTCAATACAGTGATGGTATGTCTCACACCATTGATTATAAAATTAAGGATGATCTTCAACATAAAATTGGAGTTCTACAAGATAATTCTGTAAGTACTAACGTTAGTAATTTAATTTCTAATCCTTTTTCTGCCAATACAATTTTATTTGATGACTATGCTACTAATATATCAGGTAAAAAACGTATCTTAGGACATACGCATGGAGAAGAAGTTGCAAATAAATGGTTCTATGAAACTGGTGCTGCTGTTAGACGTGTTAGTCATCCAACATTTGAGATAGCGAGTGCAGATTTACCACCAGGTACTGTAAATAATGCTGCAGATTACCTTGTATCAAATACTGGTATTCGTCCTGAGTATTGGGATTTTGATGGATCAAATGATGATATTGATGGTCCTCCATGTAATACTATTCTAGATCAAAGTTCTACTATTGAACTATGGATATATTTTGATGATGTAACTACCAGACAAACAATCATCAGTGGATACATGGATAGTCCAGACAGATGGGATTTTGAAATAAAGGATGGAACTATCCGTGGTGGTTTCCATGACAATGGATACTTTACTAGTTCCACTACTCTCAGCACTGGTATCAATAATAATCTTAACTGGTATCATCTTGTGTTTGTGCTATCCAGTAGCACTTTAAAATTTTATCTAAATGGTGTAGAAGATGTATCACAATCATGTAGTGGTTTTAATTTGGGTGGTCCTACTATTGCACTTGGCATAGGTGACAGAAATAATTCATCAATCGGAGAATTAAATGGTAGGATCGCAGAAGTTCGTACGTACGATATTTCATTTACGCCCGAACAAGTTTTTCAAAGTTATAACGCAAGAGTAAATCATTATACTCTGGCTGAATCAAGTGATATTGCACCTAAAATAACTGCTAATATTCCATATAGTTTTAATCAAGGTAGTGGTACATCTCTAAAATTATATCTTGATTTTGGAAACAGATACTGTTATTGCACTGACCAAAACCGTATGTCTGCAACTTATAAGCATGGGAGTACTTGGAGTACAACTAATGCTACTAAGGAAGCTAATGCTGCTATCGCTCCTGATGGAACTAAAACAGCAACACTTATCACAGAAGAGGATGTTAATAATTTTCATTTTATAGAGAAAGCAGTAGTCTTTACTGGTCCAAGAACCTTCAGTGTTTATTTAAAAGCAGGGACAGCTAATAGAGCAAGTTTGTTTATGACACAAACTGGTAACAATGGAGCAAAGTTTAATTTAGAAACTGGGCAGCTGCTAGAAGTTTTTGGTACTGGTAATACAGCATCAATTGAAGATGTTGGTGGTGGATGGTATAGATGTATCATTGCAAATGACAATGTTGCTGCCAATATTGATAACCGAGTTAGAGTAGGAATATATAATGGAGCAGTTACTAGTGTACCATTTACTGGAGGAAGTTTATATGTTTGGGGACCACAGATAGAAAGAGCTCTAACAAATCCTCCCACTGCTGGTAGATTTCTAGAGACAACTGCTCAAACTAAAGATGAGCGAGGAAACGCGAGAAATCTTGTACTAGATGGAGCAAAACCTTTTATGCCTAATGTAGGTACTACAACATTGACACATCGTGGTGGTTATTATGCATTTGATGGTGTAGATGATAATATTAATTTTAATGATGCGGAAAAATTTTCACTTTCAGCTGGGTTGGGATGGACAGTTGAATTATGGTTGAGAGTTATGGATCCTACAAATGATAATACTGCTGGCACATGGAACTATTTCTTTAGAGATGAAGCAGCTGGTGCTCCTACCTATGAATGTGGAATGTATTCTCAAGGATCTGCATTTTCTATTAAAGATAATGATGCTGCAAATACTAATTTGCAAATGACTATGACACCTGGCACATGGCACTACATTGCTTTTGGAGTTAATATTGGAAGCAAAATTTTTATGACTTCATCTGATGCAAATGGAGTTCTTACTAGTCAAGTAAGTACAGGATCAGTATCAGGAATTCCTTGTGTAATTAAAAGATTAATGTCAAACCAAACTGGAGGTCAATGCCTTAAAGGACATGTGGGTGAAATTAGAATTCTTGATAACGCTCTTGGCAGTTCACTACTTACATCAAATTTCAACGCTACCCGTAGTAAGTACGGTATCTAATAAATAGATAAAGCATAATACCAATCTGAGGAACATAAGTAATGGCAAGGAAAACCATTCAGAGTAATTACTATCTTTTTGATGCTTCTGCGAGAGAAGTTATCATTCCTGGTGGTGTTCAACGAGAGAACCTAATTCTTATTACAAACGTTGTAGATAATAAAGTAATATATAATTTTTCTGATCCAGAACTGACTGCTACTACTTATAGTATTCAAACTGATATCAGGAACGTTACAACGACTAGAATTGTTTTAGCATATGACACCACATCAATGTCAGATGCTGACGATTTACAAATTATTGTTGATGATTTTGAAGAGACTGTAAAACCTGCTGAGACATATAATGATGCAGTCAACAAGTCTAGAGTATCTACACCACAGGCACAAATTGATACTGACTTTGAGTATGGTGTACAGGATACGAAGTGGGAAGCAGTTGCACTAATTAATAACAACCCATTTGCATATAAGTCTGCTAACAATATTGTTATTACAGATGTGCAGGCAGTACAAAATAGTAGAGAAATTACAGTATCTGTAGACACTGGACAATCAACAAGACCTCCTGCTGGTACTGCCATCTACATGCAAGATACTAGATTTCCTGGTGCGAACGGTGTCTTTATTGTAGACAGCACTTCTGGTTCTACAAACTTTAAATACACAGCAAAATATGATTGGACACTAGGTTCTGGTGGTATTATTGATAGCGGTAGAACTGCATTATATTCTGGTGTTCACTTTAGTGGTTCTGATATTGGTGGTTCTATTACTTTAGGATCAGCGTCTGGAACTATGTCTGGATCTGTTCAAGTAGATACTACACAAGCACATGGTTTAGAAGTTGGTAATGAAGTTGCAGTTGCTGGATCTAATGGTACTAATGTTAATGGATCTTGGGTTGTTGCTAGAGTAGAAAGTCCTACTCGCTTCTATTATTTCCCAGATGCTAACCCATCAGGAAGCGTTAATGGTGGTACTAAAAAATTATATCCTAGACCACAGGGTAACTCAATTCACAGAGCATTTGACGGTGGTGTTAAGTTTTCTACCAATTCATTCTCTAAAAATCAACAGGCAATTAGACAAACAAAACGTTACTTTAGATATCAGTCTGGTAAAGGTGTATCATTCTCTACTGGTTCTATCTTAGAACCATCAATTCCAAACATTGATAGTATCACTTCATCTGGAACTACTGTTACTGTTGTAGCTACTGAAGCACACAACTGTACAATTGATACAGTTATTGATGTTCGTGGTGTTGATGACAACGCATACAACGGAACATATAATATTACATCTGTAGTTGATCCATTTACATTTAAATATACTGCAGGTTCTACACCAACTATTGCAACAGCAGGTGGTGAATATACAGTAACACCTAAGGGTGCTTTCGGAACCAATCTTGAGATTGGTATGATGGATCAGCAAAACGGTATTTTCTTTAGATATGCGAACGGTGAATTAAGTGTTGTTCGTAGATCCTCTACTTACCAACTCTCAGGTAAAGTCAATGTTACTAGTGGAAGTACATTAGTTTCTAGTTTTACTGGTATCAATGGTCAAGGAACTAAGTTTTCAAAACAGTTGAAACCAGGTGACTATGTTGTCATCCGTGGTTCTTCTTATCGTGTTGATGGTATCGTATCTGATACTCAGATGGTTATATTCCCTGACTATCGTGGTCCTACAGCAGGTAATGTACCTGTAACTAAGACTACAGAAGTAGAATGGAAACAAGGTGACTGGAACATTGACCGTTGTGATGGTACAGGTAAGACTGGTTACACACTCGACACTACCAAGATGCAGATGTTCTACATGGATTACTCTTGGTATGGTGCTGGTTTTATTCGTTGGGGTTTCCGTGCATTAAATGGTGATGTTATTTACGCTCATAAGATACCTAACAACAACCAAAACACTGAAGCATATATGAGATCTGGTAACCTACCAGCTCGCTATGAAGTTAATACTATTCCACCATCAACAACTGCTACTAGAACATTTGCTAGTGGTGATAGCACATTGTATGTTGCTGATGATCTTTCTCAGTTCCCAACATCTGGTACACTTCGTGTCAAGCAATCTACTAGTGCTACTGCTGGTACACAAGAGTATGTAAATTACACTGGTAAAACATCTTTTGTTCAAGATATTATTAGTACCAACTCAGGTAACGATACTATTACTGTTTCCTCTACTACTGGATTAACACCAGGTGGTCAGCAAACAATTATTTTTGATGTCCCATTTGCTAACATAGTTGCTAACAAAACATATTTTGTTGCTGCAGTTCCATCTTCTACGACATTTAAAATTACAGAAACACAAGGTGATTCAACTGGTATTGCATTAACTGCACAGGTAGGTAGTGCATTGTCTCCATTGTCTCGTGCTAGAGCAGGTTCTTTCACTGGTATTACTAGAGAACAAGCGGGTAATAGTAGTGTAACTTTGACCATAGCAGATGGTGCTTCATCTGGTACAGTTTCTTCTGCAACTGGTATTCAAAAAGGACAAAGAGTTATTGATGGTGAAATTCCTTCAGATACTTTTGTTCATTCTATTTCTGGAACAAATATTGTATTGAGTAAAGCAGTCAACGCTGATAACCCTGCAGGAGTTAAGTTCCCACCACTTGGTGCAGGTTCTGCACAAACATTTACATATAGTGCTACACAACCAATTGGTGTTGAGTTAATTCAAGCAACATCTGTACCACAGATTAGTCACTGGGGTTCTTCTATTATTATGGACGGAGAGTATGATGAAGATAGAGCATACATCTATTCTGTTGGAACCAGAACAGGAAGAACTATTAGTTCTGGAGTGACTAAAGCTATTCTTGGACTAAGACTAGCACCTACTGTTGATAATGGTATTACTGGAACTGTTCTTGGTGATAGAGAACTGGTCAATAGAATGCAGTTGGTTATGAGAGACTGTCAGATTGTTACTAACGGAGTGTTCTTTGTGGAACTAGTTCTTAATCCTACTGTTACAATTCAAGCAGAGTGGGAACCAGTTGGTGGTACATCTCTTGCACAATACGCTGAACTTAATACTAACTGCGAACTGGTAGGCGGTGAGGTTGTTTACGCATTCTATGCTGGAGATGCTGGTGGTTTCGGTGCTGGTGCATCTACTGTTCCTCTAGATGACGTTAAAGAACTTTCTAACTCTGTTCTAGGTGGAGGTGGAGAGAACCTTGTGGTTGCATCTGGTGCTAACCCTACTGGTGTATTCCCTGATGGTCCTGAAGTTCTTGCGGTGCGTGTTACTAACATCGCTGGTGGATTTGGATCTGGTTCTAGGTCTGCTGACTTTAAATTCTCTTGGACTGAAGCACAAGCATAATTTTTTTATACATATATTATATTACGAAATGAAGACAAATGAATAAGTGGATCGGAATTAGTTTAGGCACTCTATTCGGTGTCTCTCATATTGGTATGATAGGATATATCGCCACAAATAATAAGAATGGATTACCTAAGTTAGATATACCAGTGACACCATACACATCTTATGTTGTTCAAGCAGATAAAGAAGGATATAAGATAAGTTACAAAGCGAATGATCCCAAGACAGCGTACATAACTAAGGATATCAAAGAGAAAGGTGGTTTCTTAGGACTTGCAAATAACACAACTAAAGTTGCTGAAGAATACTTCATGGATGGTCAGACTAATCAAGGTGGTGCAGTATCAAATCATAGGTCATGGTTAGATGGTAAACCTGGTTTGACAGCAGGACAGACAGCAGAGATAGTTGCTGCTAGACAAAGTGAAGCATGTATCAAAGCAATTGGATCAGCAGAAGGAACGGGAAGACTTGTAGGAACTAGCGTTGGTGCAGCTGCAGCACCTACTCTTAGCACTATACCATTTGTAGGATGGGTAGCAGCAGGATGGGTAGCAATGTTTGGTGGTAATCAAGGTGCAGAGATAGGTGGTAACATGGCAGAAGATATGTCAAAAGATTGTTAATAAATAGAACAGCATATAAAATATCATGGCAGAAGTAAAAGAAAAACCTAAAGGTATTATCGGTAAAATTAAAGAGAATATCGATGATAAGGAAGAGCAACTCGCTTTTCTATCTACAGTTGTTAGACTTGCTGTTCTTGTGTGGTCCGCAGGAATCTTAACTTTAGCGTATGTTAAGTTACCAGCAGCGTTCAACATACCAGAACAGAAGCTGGATCCAACTTTCATAGCTTCGGTCTTCACAGGAACTTTAGCTACTTTTGGCGTCCAAGCGTCAGGTAAGAAAAAGAATGGTGCTGATGGTGGTAGTGCTAACATATCTAAAAAAGATATGGAGTTTCTTATTGCTAAGGCATCAGAGACTGCTCCTGCACAGACCATTAGGATTGAATCAGGTCCTGTAAAAATTGTCCCAGATACAAAATAATCATGCAAAAAATTATAAATGGAATTGCTATTGCAAGTGGCGTTATCTCTCTCACCGTCGTTGGTGCTGTTGGGGTTGTATATTTTAATAAAGACGCTATCATCGAGAACGTCAAAGGCAAAGTAATGGAAGCAGTGATGCCTAGCATAGGTGGTGGTATCACTGATGCTCTACCAAAATCCACAGGTCCTGCAATACCAGGTATACCTAAGTTATAATGTCTGAAATACCTCAGATCGGGGTACAAAATATAAACATACCTAGTATAGAAGCACCTGGCATATACAATTATGTTCCACATACAAAGGTATATCCTTTTATATTACACATAGGTTCACCTGTTGTGAACATGCCAGGTTGTGTAAAGTATCACCCTGATGCAGCAAAAAATAGAGAAACCCCTAA